>Ga0136640_10000161_pt1 | contig 23991 bp, 20 predicted proteins | sample AntDrymUQ8642106_2_FD_105498 | JGI IMG/M metagenome (GOLD analysis project Ga0136640, IMG submission 105498) | Polar desert sand microbial communities from Dry Valleys, Antarctica - metaG UQ864 (21.06) | ecosystem: Environmental > Terrestrial > Soil > Desert | place: Antarctica: Dry Valley...
CGCGGGCATGGGCACCGAGAAGTCGAAGGGCATGACCTTGTACTCGCTGTCCGGCCACGTGGTCGGGGCCGGCCAGTACGAAGCGCCGCTGGGCATCACGCTGCGCCAACTGCTGGCCATGTCCGGTGGCATCCGGCCCGGGCACCGGCTGAAGTTCTGGACCCCCGGTGGATCGTCCACGCCGATCCTCACCGACGAGCACCTCGACGTCCCCATCGACTACGAGGGCATCGCGGCCGCTGGCTCGATGCTGGGCACCAAGGCGTTGCAGATCTTCGACGAGACCACCTCGGTGGTGCGCACCACGCTGCGCTGGGTCGAGTTCTACAAGCACGAGTCCTGCGGAAAGTGCACCCCGTGCCGGGAGGGCTCCTGGTGGATGGTGCAGGTGCTGCGCCGCCTGGAGGCGGGTCAGGGCACCGAGGCAGACATCGACACCCTGCTGGACATGTGCGACAACATGGCCGGCCGGTCATTCTGCGCGCTGGCCGACGGCACCGCAGCCTGTGTGCAAAGCGCCGTGCAGTATTTCCGGGATGAGTTCATCGCCGGCACGCACACCCCGGCGTGGGAGCTCTACCCGTACTCCGCATCGGTGCTGCACTCCGCCGCCGATGCGCCAGCACAGCAGGCACCGGTTGGAGCGAGCATCCGATGACCGTCACCAGCACCGGGAGCAGCCGCGCCAGCGACTCGGCGAACACCCCCGCGGTCAGTGAGGATTCGGTCACTGTCTATATCGACGACGTCGAGTTGAGTGTTCCGAAGGGGACGCTGGTGATCCGGGCGGCCGAGCGGATCGGCGTGCAGATCCCGCGCTTCTGCGACCACCCGTTGCTCGACCCGGTCGGCGCCTGCCGGCAGTGTCTGGTGGAGGTGCCGGACGCGGGCAACGGCCGCCCGATGCCCAAGCCGCAAGCATCCTGCACACTCACGGTGGCCGACAACATGGTGGTGCGCACCCAGGCGACCTCACCGCAGGCCGACAAGGCACAGCAGGGAATCATGGAGTTCCTGCTGGTCAACCATCCGCTGGACTGCCCCATCTGCGACAAGGGCGGCGAGTGCCCGCTGCAGAACCAGGCCATGTCCAACGGTCGGGGCGAGGCGCGCTTCGCCGAGACCAAGCGCACCTTCACCAAGCCGATCAACATCTCTGCTCAGGTGCTGCTGGACCGTGAGCGCTGCGTGCTCTGTGCCCGGTGCACGAGGTTCTCCGAGCAGATCGCCGGCGACCCGTTCATTGCGCTGATCGAGCGCGGAGCGCTGCAACAGGTCGGGATCTACGAGAAGGAGCCGTTCGAGTCGTACTTCTCTGGCAACACGATCCAGATCTGTCCGGTGGGCGCGCTCACCAGCGCCGCCTACCGCTTTCGCGCTCGCCCGTTCGACCTCGTCTCCACCCCATCGGTGTGCGAGCACTGCGCCAGCGGTTGCTCATTGCGCACCGACCACCGGCGCGGCGCCGTCACCCGTCGGCTGGCCGGCTCCGAACCGCTGGTCAACGAGGAGTGGAACTGCGACAAGGGGCGTTTCGGCTTCGCCTACGCTCGCCAGGAGGACCGGCTGACCCGGCCGCTGGTACGCGACGGCGGCAACGGCGAGTTGCGTGCCGCTTCGTGGCCGGAGGCCTTCGCCGTGGCCGCTCGTGGGTTGGCAGCGGCGAACGGCCGGGTGGGGGTGCTGACGGGTGGCCGCCTCACCCGCGAGGATGCATACGCCTACGCCAAGTTCGCCCGCACAGCGCTCGGCACCAACGACATCGACTGCCGGGCACGACCACACTCGGCTGAGGAAGCCGACTTCTTGGCCGCGGAGGTCGCGGGCCGAGGTCTCGGCGTCACCTACGCCGACCTCGAACAGACAAAGACCGTGGTGCTTGCCGGTTTCGACCCCGAGGACGAGTCCCCGATCGTCTTTCTGCGGTTGCGCAAGGCTGTGACCAAGCACGGGCTTCGGGTGCATGCGGTGGCCAGCCACACCACTCGAGGCCTGGCCAAGCTCAATGCCCGGCTGGTGCAGACGGTGCCCGGCGGCGAGACCGCTGCGCTGCGTGCGCTGGCCGATGACGGGCAGGCGGCGCTCGACTCCGGCAGCGTGATCTTCGTCGGCGAACGGCTGGCGGCCGTGCCGGGGGCGCTCAGTGCCGCGATCGCCCTGGCGGGAACCACCGGTGCTCGGCTGGCGTGGGTGCCCCGGCGGGCCGGCGAGCGCGGGGCGATCGACGCCGGCTGCCTGCCGTCGGTGCTGCCCGGCGGCAGGGCGGTGTCCGAGGCGGCTGCTCGCGCCGATCTGGCTGCCGCCTGGGGGGTGCAGACGGTTCCGGCTAAACCGGGCAGAGACACCTCGGCGACCATCGCGGCTGCGGCCGATGGGTCGCTCGGCGCACTCCTCGTGGGTGGCGTTGACCCGGTCGACCTGCCGGACCCGGCGCTCGCCCGCACTGCACTCGAGGCCGTCCCGTTCGTGGTCAGCCTGGAGGTACGCGAGAGCGAGGTGACGCGCCGCGCAGACGTGGTGCTGCCGGTGGCGGCGGTGGCGGAGAAGCCGGGCACGTTCGTGGACTGGGAGGGTCGCGCTCGGACCTTCGGGGCCGTGCTCGACGCTGGTACCGCGCTGCCCGACGTGCGCATCTTGGCCGGCATTGCCGAAGAGATGGGCCCCGGGCTCGGGTTCCGCACCGTCGACCAGGCGCGGGCCGAGCTGGCCGAGGTCGGCGACTGGGACGGCGAGCGACCGGCAGCACCAACCGTCGGCCACCCCGACCCGGTGCCGGACCAGGCGCCTGCAGGCGGGAGCCGGCTAGTGCTCGACACCTGGAAGCAGCTGGTCGACGACGGCCGGATGGTCGACGGCGACCCGCACCTGCGCGCCACCGGGCGGGGCGCAGTCGCCCGCCTGGGCACCGCTACGCTGCAGCGTCTTGGTGTGGCGCCTGGGCAATCGGTCACGCTACGCACCGCCGCCGGTGCCGTTCAGCTGCCCGTAGAGGCCGCCGACCTGCCCGACGGGGTTGTCTGGGCGCCGCAGCACTCGGGCGGGACCGCGCTGCGCAGCGTGCTCGGTGTCGACGCCGGGCAGATGATCGAGGTGCAAGCAACCGAAGCGCCCGGAGGAGGAAGCGCATGAACGAGGACCTCAGCGTCTTCGGCGTGGACCCGTGGTGGCTGATCGGTATCAAGACCGTTGTCATCTTCGGCCTGCTGGTGCTGACCACGCTGATGACGATCTGGGGAGAGCGCAAGATCCTCGGGCGCATGCAGCATCGCATCGGGCCGAAGTATCACGGTCCGTTCGGCCTGCTGCAGTCGCTGGCTGACGGCATCAAGCTGGCGCTCAAAGAGGATGTTGTTCCGAGCGCTGCCGACAAGGTCCTTTTCTTCATCGCACCGGTCATCACCGTGACGGCCGCATTCGCGACCTTCGCCGTGATCCCGCTCGGACCGGTGATCGACCTTCCGTTCACCGACCGGGTCACGCCCCTGCAGCTGACCGACCTGTCGGTCGGGGTGCTGTACATCTTGGCCATCGCCTCGGTCGGGGTGTACGGGATCGTGCTGGCCGGCTGGGCATCGGGCTCCACCTATGCCCTGCTGGGAGGCCTGCGCAGCTCCGCACAGGTGATCTCCTACGAGATCGCGATGGGGCTGTCGCTGGTTGCGGTCTTCATCTACGCCGGCACGTTGTCCACGTCGGGGATCGTCGCGGCTCAAGACGACGTGTGGTTCATCTTCATCCTCGCGCCGAGCTTCGTGATCTTTCTGGTGTCGATGGTGGGGGACACCAACCGCGCACCGTTCGATCTGGCCGAGGCCGAGGGCGAGCTGGTCGGCGGCTTCCACACCGAGTACTCCTCGCTCAAGTTCGCGCTGTTCTTCCTCGGCGAGTACATCAACATGGTCACCATGTCGGCGCTGGCGACGACGCTGTTCCTCGGCGGCTGGGCCGCACCGTGGCCGCTGTCCATGTGGGAGGGCGCCAACTCAGGCTTGTGGCCCATGCTGTGGTTCCTCGGCAAGGTCGTCGGCTTCTTGTTCTTCTTCATCTGGCTGCGCGGCACGCTGCCGCGGATGCGCTACGACCAGTTCATGAAGCTCGGCTGGAAGGTGCTCATCCCGCTGTCGTTGGCCTGGATCGTGGCTGTCTCGGCGGTGCGGGTCGTGCGGCTGCAGGGCGGCATCGACCTGCGCTGGATCATCATCACCGGAGTGGTGATCGCCCTCGCCGTTCTTGCGCTGGCGTTCATCCCCGAGGGGGCGGACCCCCAGGAGGGGGCGGAGACCGAGCCGGTGCCCTTCGATGCGTTCGCCGGCGGCTACCCGGTGCCACCGATGCCCGGGCAGCAGTCGCCGGACCTGCCGCCGATGGTGGCTGCAGCCGCCGCAACCGGTGGACCGAACGACCGGCAAGACGCTGGGCCGGACGCTGGACAGGACGCTGGGCAGGGGGCGCACCGTGCCTAGCCTCAAGGAGCAGCTGTGGGACCCGGTGGCGGGTTTCGGCGTCACCTTCCGGACGATGTTCCGGCGGGTCAGCACCGAGCGCTACCCGTACGAGAAGAAGCCGACCGCCCCGCGCTTCCACGGCCGCCACCAGCTCAACCGGTGGCCGGACGGGCTGGAGAAGTGCATCGGCTGCGAGTTGTGCGCGTGGGCCTGCCCGGCGGACGCCATCTACGTCGAGGGGGCCGATAACGCCGACGAGGGCCGGTACTCCCCCGGCGAGCGGTACGGCCGCGTCTATCAGATCAACTACCTGCGGTGCATCCTCTGCGGGTTGTGCATCGAAGCCTGCCCGACCAGGGCACTGACCATGACCAACGAGTACGAGCTGGCCGACGACAACCGTGCCGACCTGATCTACGAGAAGTCCGACCTGCTGGCCCCGCTGCTGCCAGGGATGGAGCAGCCGCCGCACCCGATGCGGCTGGGTGACGACGAGAAGGACTACTACCGCGGCGCAGGTCAGGGCGCCGGTGGGGCAGACCCGGTCACCCAAGACGTCGAACGGCGCACCGTGAACCAACCCGACGCCGACGAGCACCGCAGCACCGGCACCCAACGCAACGCGCCGGCGGACAACGGGGGTGCGTCCTGATGATCGTCTTCTGGATGCTCGCTCCGGTCATGGTGGCTGCAGCTATCGGCATGGTTCTGTCGCGCAAAGCGGTGCACTCCGCGATGCTGCTGGCCGTCGTGATGGTGTCGCTGGCCGCCCTGTACGCAAGCCTGGACGCGCCCTTCCTGTTCGCGGTGCAGATCATCGTGTACACCGGCGCAATTTTGATGTTGTTCCTCTTCGTCCTCATGTTGGTCGGGGTGGACGCCTCCGACTCGGTGGTCGAGACCATCAAGGGTCAACGCCTGATGGCGATCGTGCTCGCCCTGCTGTTCGGCGGGTTGTTGTCGATCGGGGTCGCCCAAGCGGTTACCGCCGGCGTCGTCGGGCTGGACGAGGCCAACGCCGAGGGCAACGTGCCGGCACTGGCTCAGCTGCTGTTCGGCAGATACATCTTTGCCTTCGAGCTCACCAGTGCTCTGCTGATCACCGCGGCCCTCGGCGCCATGGTGCTGGCGCACACCGAACGCCTGACCCCCAAGGCGACCCAGCGCGACCTGGCCGAGGCGCGGATGCGCAGCTACGCCGAACACGGCACCCACCTCGGGCCGCTGCCCACCCCCGGCGTCTACGCCCGGCACAACGCGGTGGACACCCCCGCACTGCTGCCCGACGGCACAACGTCGGAGAAGTCGGTGTCTCGCTCACTGCGTGCCCGCGGCAACGTCCGCCGAGTGCACGCCGGGGACGTGGACAAGACTGCCGCAGCGCTCGACCGGGACGCCCCGGCCGCTGACATCGCCGACCGGGGGGCGGGCCGGTGAACCCCGACGCCTACATCACGCTGTCTGCGATGCTGTTCAGCATCGGCGCGGTGGGGGTGCTGGTGCGCCGCAACGCGATCGTGGTCTTCATGTCCGTCGAGTTGATGTTGAACGCCTGCAACCTCGCACTGGTGACATTCGCCAAGCAGACCGGCGACCTGAGCGGCCAGGTGGCCGCCTTCTTCGTGATGGTGGTCGCCGCAGCCGAGGTGGTCGTGGGCCTGGCAATCATCATGGCGATCTTTCGTACCCGCCGATCGGCTTCGGTCGACGACGCCAGCCTGCTGAAGTACTGAGGAGCGCTGAGACCTGTCGTGATGGTGTGGAGTCTGACGCCGATGCTGCCCGCTGAGGCTGGTGTCGGGGTACCTGTGCTGCCGGTGGAGGCGGAGGGGCTGTTCGCGCTGCTGTGGCTGATCGTCGCACTGCCGGCGCTCGGTGCCGTCCTGCTGCTGCTCGGTGGCCGCGCCGTCAACCGGCTCGGTCATCTGGTCGGCACCGCGATGTCGGCTGGCTCGTTCGTCGTCGCGCTGGTGCTGTTCATCGGCCTGCTCGGGCGTGGCGAGGAGGAGCGACAGGTTCAGCAGCAACTGTGGACGTGGCTTGAGGTCGGCGACTACACCGTCGACATGGGCCTGCTGTTCGACCCGCTGTCCGCGGTGTTCGTGCTGCTCATCACCGGCGTCGGCTCGCTGATCCACCTCTACTCCATCGGCTACATGGTGCACGACGAGCGGCGCGGCCGGTTCTTCGCCTACCTCAACCTCTTCGTCGCAGCGATGTTGGTGTTGGTGCTGGCCGACGACTACCTCGCGGTCTTCTTGGGCTGGGAGGGTGTGGGCTTGGCCTCGTACCTGCTGATCGGCTTCTGGGCACACAAGCAGTCCGCGGCAGTCGCAGCCAAGAAGGCGTTCATCGTGAACCGGGTCGGTGACCTCGGGATGTCGCTGGCGGTGATGGCGATGGTCGCCACATTCAGCACCTCCAGCTTCGTCGGGGTGTCGGCGGGTATGCCGGAGGCATCGTCGGGGATCGCCACCGCGCTCGGGCTGCTGTTGCTGCTCGCGGCCTGCGGAAAGTCAGCGCAGGTGCCGTTGCAGTCCTGGCTGCTGGACGCCATGGAGGGACCGACGCCGGTCTCGGCACTCATCCACGCAGCGACCATGGTGACGGCCGGTGTCTACCTCGTGGTGCGGTCCAACTTCATCTACGCCGAAGCCCCGGTGGCCCAGGTCGCGGTGATGGTCGTCGGGCTGGTGACGCTGCTGTTCGGCGCGGTCATCGGCTGCGCCAAGGACGACATCAAGAAGGCCCTCGCCGGGTCGACGATGAGCCAGATCGGCTACATGATGCTGGCGGCCGGGATCGGCCCAGCCGGGTATGCGTTTGCGATCTTCCACCTGCTCACCCACGGATTCTTCAAGGCCAACATGTTCCTCGGCGCCGGCTCGGTGATGCACGCCATGGACGACGACGTCGACATGCGGCACTACGGGGCGCTGAGCCGGGCGCTGCCGATCACCTTCGTCACCTTCGCGGCCGGCTATCTCGCGATCATCGGCTTCCCGGGGTTCGCCGGCTTCTGGTCCAAGGACAAGATCATCGAGGCCGCGTTCGCCGAGGGATGGATCTTCGGCGTGGGTGCGCTGCTCGGCGCCGGTGTCACCGCGTTCTACATGACCCGGGTGATGCTGATGACCTTCTTCGGCGACAAGCGCTGGCGGCCCGAGGTGCACCCGCACGAGTCGCCGTCGGTGATAACCGTGCCGTTGATGGTGCTGGGCGCCTTGTCGGTGGTCGGCGGAGTGCTGTTGCTCGGCGGGTGGATCACGCACTGGCTGGAGCCCGTCACCGGCCCGGAGGGTGAGCACGAGCTCTTCGTGAGCGCACTGGTCCTCACGGCGATGGTGACGTTGACCGTCGCCATCGGGGTGGCCGTGGCGTGGGTGGTGTTCGGGCGTCAGAGCGTCCCGGACTCAGCGCCCCAGCGGGTCTCCTGGCTCACCAGGGCAGCCCGCAACGACCTGTACGGGGATGCCTTCAACGAGGCGGTGTTCATGCGGCCCGGCCAGCAGTTGGTACGCGGCCTGGTCTATGTCGACGACAAGATCATCGACGCATCGGTTGGCGGACTTGCCGCCCTGGTGAGCGGTTCGTCCGGCCAGGTGCGTCGCTCCCAGACCGGCTTCGTCCGGTCCTACGCGTTGACCATGCTCGGTGGCGCGCTGGTCGCCGTCGTCGCCACGTTGGCGGTGACGCTGGCATGAGCTTCCCGTATCTGTCCGTCCTGGGCGGCCTGCCGCTGGTCGGTGCTGTCCTGCTGGCCTTGCTGCCCCGCTCGCGGTCCGCGATGGCGGCGACGGTGGCTCTGGGCACCTCGCTGATCACGCTGGTGCTGGGTGTGGTGGTCGGGTTGCAGTTCGACGCCGGCGCAGCCGGCTTCCAGCTCAGCGAGCAGGTCGACTGGATCCCCAGCCTCGGTGTGCACTACGCCCTGGGTGTCGACGGGATCGGCCTCACCCTGGTGTTGCTGACCGTGGTGCTCACCCCAGTGGTCATCCTCGCCTCCTGGCACGATGGCGACGCCGGACGGTGGAGCACGAACTCGTTCTTCGCCTGGATGCTTGCGCTCGAGGGCCTGGCGATCGGCGTCTTCGCCGCCACCGACGTGTTCTTGTTCTACGTCTTGTTCGAGGCCACCCTGATCCCGATCTACTTCCTGATCGGCGGGTTCGGCGGCGGGCAACGGTCCTACGCCGCGGTCAAGTTCCTGTTGTACTCGCTGTTCGGCGGCCTGCTGATGTTGGCCTCGGTGGTGGGTCTGTACGTGGTGTCCGCCGAGGCTGGTGCGCCGAGCTACCTGCTGAGCGACCTCATGGACGTCACGATGGGGGAGTCCACCGGGCGGTTGCTGTTCGCCGGGTTCTTCATCGCCTTCGCCGTCAAGGCGCCGATGTTTCCGCTGCACACCTGGCTCCCCGACGCCGCGCAGTCCGCCACCCCCGGCACCTCGGTGCTGCTGGTCAGCATCCTGGACAAGATCGGCACGTTCGGCATGATCCGCTTCTGCCTGGGGCTGTTTCCCGAGGCGTCGCAGTGGGCGTCGCCGGTGGTGATCGCCCTCGCCACCTTCAGCGTGCTGTACGGCGCGCTGGTGGCGATCGGCCAGACCGACATGCGGCGGCTGGTGGCCTACACCTCGGTGTCGCACTTCGGCTTCATCGTGCTGGGCATCTTCGTGTTCACCAGCCAGGGCGGATCCGGGTCGACGCTGTACATGTTCAACCACGGCCTGTCCACGGCCGCGTTGTTCCTCGTCACCGGAATGCTCATCCAGCGCCGCGGCTCGGCCGAGATCGCCGACTTCGGTGGGGTGCAGAAGGTCGCACCCGTGCTGGCAGGGGTGTTCCTCGTCGCCGGCCTGTCGAGCCTGTCGTTGCCCGGTCTGTCGCCGTTCGTCAGCGAGTTCCTGGTGCTGGTCGGCACGTTCCGCACCTCGGTTGTCGCCGCGGCAGTCGCCACCCTCGGCATCGTGCTGGCCGCGCTCTACATCCTGCTGATGTACCAGCGGACCATGAACGGGCCGCTGCACGAGTCTGCAGCGGCGATCCCAGACCTGCGGCTGCGCGAGCGACTGGCGCTGGCCCCCGTGCTGGGCCTGATCGTGATCCTGGGATTCTTTCCCCAGCCGCTGCTTGAGGTGATCGACCCAGCGGTCGGCGCGACGCTGGAGCAGGTGGGCGTCGAACAGCCTAAGCCGGACGTGCCGCTGACTGCAGCCGACGAGGAGCAACCGTGACCGGCGAGTTCGATGTACCGAAGGTCGAGTACGCACTCGTGCTGCCGCTGCTGGTGGTGTTCGCGGGCGCCTTGATCGGGGTGCTGATCGAAGCCCTCGCGCCGCGCGTGTGGCGCTACCAGGCACAGGTCGGTGTCGCCGTCAGCACTCTGTTCGCCGGATTGGCGGCGACCATTCAGGTCGGCGTGGGGCTCGAACCGCTTGCCGGTGATGTCGCTGCTCGAGGTGACCTGGTTGTTGAGGGCGCGCTCGTCGTCGACGGGCCAAGCGTCTTCTTGTGGGGCGTGCTGCTGGTGCTGTCTCTGATCAGCGTGCTCCTTTTCGCCGAGCGACGTCTTGAGGGTGGTCTCACCAGCTTTGCCGGGCAAGCCGCCGCCCTGCCCGGCACCGACGCCGAGCGGCAGGCGTCGACCCGGCGGATCGAGCACACCGAGGTTTTCCCGCTGCTGATGTTCGCCATCGGCGGCATGATGGTCTTCGTTGCGGCCGGTGACCTGCTCATCATGTTCGTCGCGCTCGAGGTGCTCAGCCTGCCGCTGTACCTGCTGTGCGGGCTGGCACGGCGGCGCCGGCTGCTGAGCCAGGAGGCGGCGATGAAGTACTTCCTGCTGGGAGCCTTCTCGTCGGCGTTCTTTCTCTACGGCATCGCGCTGGTTTACGGGTACGCGGGCTCGTTCGATCTCGCCGCCATCGACCAGGCGGTCTCGGCCAGCACCGCCGGCACACCACTGCTGCTTGCCGGCATCGCCTTGATCGCGGTAGGCCTGCTGTTCAAGATCGGTGCCGCCCCGTTCCATGCCTGGACCCCGGACGTCTATCAAGGCGCCCCGACGGCCGTCACCGGCTTCATGGCCGCCTGCACCAAGATCGCGGCGTTCGGCGCTTTGTTGCGGGTGTTCTACGTCGGCTTCGGCGGCGCCTCGTGGGACTGGCGGCCACTCATTTGGATTGTGGCCATCCTGACCATGGTGATCGGCTCGCTGGTGGCGATCACGCAAAGCGACATCAAGCGGATGCTGGCGTACTCATCGATCGCGCATTCAGGTTTCATCCTGGTGGGTTTCGTCGGGCTGTATGCCGGCAGCCCTGCCGGTGAGGGGCTCACCAGCCTGTCCAGCGTGCTGTTCTACCTCACGACGTACGGCTTCAGCACCCTCGGTGCTTTCGCGGTGGTCACGCTGGTCCGCGACGCTGGCGGGGAAACCACCCATCTGGCCCGCTGGGCTGGCCTCGGGAAGACGTCGCCGGTGCTCGCGGGCGCCTTCGCGTTCTTCCTCCTGGCCTTCGCCGGGATACCGCTGACCAGCGGCTTCATGGGAAAGTGGATGGTGTTCGCGGCGGCATGGGCTGGCGGCGCCTGGCCGCTGGTCATTGTTGCGGTGCTGACGAGCCTGGTGGCGGCGTTCTTCTACGTACGCGTGATCGTGCTGATGTTCTTCACCGAGCCCGGTGTTGACGGTCCGGCGGTTGCCGTCCCCAGCGCGTTGACCTCGTCGGTCATCGCGGTGGCGGTCGCAGTGACCGTGCTGCTCGGAGTGGTGCCCGGCCCAGTGCTCGATCTCGCCCAGCAGGCCGGCGCATTCGTACGCTGAGTGCGGTTCTTGGCGGTACTGCCGGGGAGGAGCGCAAGCCGTGACGGCGAATGGGTTCGGCGTGCCCGGGGGCGACGGCACGCTCGAGGCGCGGCTGCGGGCGGGCATGCAGGCGGTGGAGCGGGGTTTGGCTGCCGCGGTGTCCAGCGAGGCAGAGTTCGTCAACGAGGCTGCCCGCCATCTGCTCGACGCCGGCGGCAAGAGGTTCCGACCGCTGCTGGTGCTGCTGGCAGCCGAGTTCGGCCGACCAGACACCGACGCTGACGCCGTCATCTCGGCCGCACTGGTGGTCGAGCTGACCCACGTGGCCACGCTCTATCACGACGACGTGATGGACGAGGCGCGACTGCGCCGCGGAGCACCGTCGGCCAACGCACGCTTCGACAACTCAGTGGCCATCCTCACCGGCGACTTCCTCTTCGCGCAGGCGTCCGACATCGTCGCAGACCTCGGCCCCGAGGCAGTGCACATTCAGGCCCGTACCTTCGCCCGGCTCGTGCAGGGGCAGATCGCCGAAACCCGCGGTCCAGGCGCCCGGGACAACCCACTGCAGCACTACTTGTCGGTGGTGGCCGACAAGACCGGTTCGTTGATCGCAGCCTCTGCACATCTCGGGGCCCTGACCGCCGGGTGTGACGAAGGGCAGCAGCGGCTGCTGACCGAGTTCGGCGAGCGAATCGGCACCGCCTTCCAGCTGTCGGACGACATCCTGGACGTCGCCGGCGACGCCGCCGACTCCGGCAAAACTCCCGGGACAGACCTGCGCGAAGGGGTGCCCACGCTGCCGTTGTTGCTGTTCCAGCGATCGGCGGACACAGCGGACGACCCGCTCCGTGCATTGCTCGCAGGCGACCTCACCGACGATGACCGGCTCGCCGACGCGCTGCGGCTGCTGCGGGCGCATCCGGCCATGGCGGAGGCCCGCTCGTACGTCTCGGACCGCGCCGCCGAGGCGCGAGAGCTGTTAGACGGGTTGCCGGCCGGCCCCCCCCGCGACGCCCTCGGCGACCTGTGCGATCTGGTCGTCACCCGCACCGTCTGACCCGCCAGCATCGCGGTCAGCGACCGATGCGGCCACCGTCGACTCGGTGGGTAGCGATGACCGACGGGATGGGGTATCGCCGGGTGTGCGGCCAGGTGCTGGCCGGATTCTCGAACGATGCTCCGTCGACCTCGCCGGGGTGCTGGATGGCATTGAACACCGTCCGGCCGTCGCGGGCGATCAGCGGGCCGCACGTCTCGGCACCACGCGGGACGGTGAGGAACTGCAGCACCTTGCCGCGTTGGGTGCCCCTCGTCGGCACCGCGAACATGCCGTCGTTCGAGCCGAGCTGGTTGCCGTCGGTGGAGATCCACAGGTTGCCCGCACCGTCGAAGGTCACGTTGTCCGGGCACGAGATGGGACTCACCTGATCCTTCGGGTAGCCAGCGAAATACGTCTCGGGGGCTTCGGGGTCACCGCAGACCAACATCAGCCGCCACCGGAATTTCTCCGAGCCGTGGTTGCCACCCTTCGGGACGATCTCCAGGACGTAACCGTTTCGGTTGCCGGTCGTGGTGACCAGCGGACCACCCGGCTCCTCACGGACCTGGCTGGAGTCCAGCGGGTTCGCCTCGTCGGTGGGATATGCGGTGCCACGGTCGGAGTTGTTGGTGAGGGCGGCGTAGACGCGCCCGTTCACGGGATTGACTTCGACGTCCTCGGGGCGGTCCATGCGCGTAGGTGAAACCGTGTCGGCGGCCAGCCGGGTGTCGATGAGCACGTCGGCAACCGACATGCCGTCGACGAAGGACTCCTGGTCGCTGCACAGCGGGATCCAACGACCCTTCCCGTCATACTCGGGCGCCGGGTCCTGCTCCTCATCACGGAACCGGGCGACGTACAAGGTGCCCTCGTCGAGTAGCCGCATGTTGTGCCGTCGATCTGCGCGGCTGCCACCGTCGCGGAAGCGTCGCCTGGACACGAACTTGTACATGTAGTCGCCGCGCTCGTCGTCACCGGAGTAGGCCACCACCCGCCCGGCCTCGGTCAGGACGATTGTTGCGCCCTCGTGCTTGAAGCGCCCGAGCATCGTGCGCTTCTTCGGCGTGGAGGACGGGTCCAGCGGGTCCAGCTCGACGATGTAGCCGAAGCGGAACGGCTCGTGCGGCTCTTTGGACAGGTCGAACCGTGGGTCCACTCGCTGCCAGCCGCGGCCGGGTTCGCCGGTGATGCCGTACCGCGCATAGCTGTCGGCATACGTCGGGTCCAGACCGTTGCTGGCCTCGAAGTACTGGTTGAAGTTCTCCTCGCCCGACAGCACGGTCCCCCAGGGGGTGGTGCCGCCGGCGCAGTTGTTGAGGGTGCCGAGCACCGTCGTCCCGGTGCTGTCCTCGCTCGTCTTGAGCCTGCGGTCACCAGCGGCGGGGCCGGTCAGCTCGAACCGGGTGCGCACCGTGATCCTGCGGTTGAGCGTTGTGCGACGCAGCGGGACCCGCTGATAGGTCCCCTCGCTGTCGCCCCGCTCGATCTCCACGACCGACATGCCGTGGGCCATCATCGCGATGCGGCGGACCTGGTTGTCCGAGTACCGCCCCTCCGGAAACATCAGGAACTCGTCGGTGTACTCGTGGTTGACGACCAACGCGAAGCGTCCTCGCTTGCCTGGCACGCGCTGGACGCTCACGTAGTCGCAGTTGTATCCGAACTGCTTGGCTTGCGCCGCGGCACTCTGCTCGTAGACGTCGAACTTGGGCGCGCCCCTCTCCACTTGGTCACCCCAGCCGATGACGATGTCGTAGTCGTAGCCGACCGGAACGACCACGTTGTCTCTGGTGTTGGGTGCAACCGGGTCGAACGTCAGGTCGTCGACCTGGGAACGGGTCGGCGCCGAACCGGTCCCGGTCGCGGCGGCGGGGCTGGTGAGCCCACCGATGACGATGGCGGCCGAGCCGGTCACGGCGCCTCCGAGCACCGAGCGCCGGGCGATCGTCCGGGCCAGCAGATCGTGGAAGTGCTCGTTGCCGGACGTGTTGGGCTCAGGATGGTCACAAGCGTTGCCGCAACGGAATGTGCAGGTCATGCGGCTGCGGGACCCGTGCGGGCCGCTGACAGCGATTACGGGGAGGAGACGTGATGACATGTGAACTCCTGTGTGGGTGGCGACGAATAGTCTCTAGTCACGGGACCCTAGTGGCCAAGACGTCGGCTTCGTCGGCGGTCAGATGAACCTTCGACGATATTATGGCGAATCGGAGGTTTCGCCCGAGATGTTGTGGTCACCGGACCAGCCCACGTGGATGCGGCTCAGGCGATGCTCTCGGCTGCGGTGGTCACCGGGTCGAGTCGTTCCCGGTGGACGCGGCGCACAGTGATGACCGCCTCAACGCTGATCAGTACGAGCGCGGCCCACACCAGGGCGAATCCGATCCAGCGTGCTGTGGTCATGGCCTCGTCGAAGACCACCCAGCCGATCAGGAACTGCAGGACCGGGGCGATGTACTGCAACAACCCCAAGGTGGTCAGTGGCACTCGCGGGGCAGCGGCACCGAACAGCAACAACGGCAGCGCGGTGACGACCCCGGTGCCGACGAGCAGGGCCACATGGGCGCCACCGTCGTTGGTAAAGGTGCCGGTGCCGACGGCGCCGAGCACCAGCAGGTATCCCAGGGCGACCGGGGCAAGTAGACCGGTCTCGACCGCGAGCCCCTCCACCGCACCGACCGCTGCCCGCTTCTTGAGCAGCCCGTACGTCCCAAACGAGAAAGCCAGGATCAGCGCGATGAACGGTGGACGGCCATAGTCGACGGTCAACTGCAGCACCCCGAGTGTCGCCACCGCCAGCGCGATCCACTGCCACCGCCGCAACTGCTCGCCGAGCAGCAGGACGCCCATCAGCACCAGTACGAGTGGGTTGATGAAGTAGCCCAGCGAGGTCTCGATCACGAAGCCGTGGGTCACACCCCAGATGTAGGTCACCCAGTTCAGCGAGATGACCACGGCAGCCACAGTGAGCAGCCCGAGCCGGCGGCGGTCGCGGGCAACAGCCATCAGGGGCCCCCGCAGCCGCAGTGCGAGCACGAGGACAACGACGACCACCAGGGACCACACGACGCGGTGTGCCAGCACCTCCACCGCACCAGCCGGGTCGAGCAGCGGCCAGTACAGCGGGAACACACCCCAGATGCTGAAAGCGGCCAGGCCGTAGAAGAACCCCCGCCGCTGCTCGCTCACTGCCGTGACGTTACCTCGGTGACCAGCGGCCGGCTCGGTCGGACTGACGACGGTGCCGCCGGCGCGGCTGGTGTCAGCCGGACCGGGTCAGGAGATCGCTTGCCGGTGATGAGGCTGCGGATGCGGTTCCTCGCCGTCGCGCTGCGTGTTGAGACATCCACGCAGCCGGATCATCGCGTCGCGCACCCTGGTCTTGACCGCCGACACCGATCCGCTGGTGCAGGCGGCAATGTCTGCATAGCTGTGTCCCTCGTAGTAGGCGAGGACCACCGCTTGGCGCTGCAACTCGGTGAGGGCGTCCAGGCAGTGCCGAATCTCGGCGTGCTCGGAGCGCAGCACGACCTCGTCGGCGACCGGGTCGCCGCTGGCCTGTTCGGTCCATGGGTAACGCAGCTCACGGTCGGTGCTGGCCTGATCGTGGCGCACCGCGTCCACAGCTCGCCGGTGGGTGAGTGTGGCGATCCAGCTGCGGGCTGAGCCCCTGCGCGGGTCAAACCGAGCAGCATTCGTCCACAGCAACAGCATGGAGTCCTGTGCGACCTCTTGTGCGCGCACCGGATCCCGGACGGTGTGCCGTGCGACAGAATGCACGAGCGCGGCTGCTTGGGCGAAGAGCCGGTCGTAGGCGGCATGATCGCCGGCGGCGACCCGGCCCAGCAAAACTTCCAGGCTGGGCGAGTCGTCTGAGGTGTTGCCTGTACGCACCGACGGGCCTCTCGCAGAAGGTTGCCGACCTTTGCTGGTCGCCAACTCACTCTCTCTGCGTGGTTCGGACCGGGCGGCGGCCCGGATTGCCCGCCCCTGCTACGCAACAGCTGGGTCTTTTGCGGGCCTCAGCCGCGGGGTTCGCCGACCGCCCAGGTGTCCTTGCCGGCCAACAGCGCGGCCAGGTCGCCGCGTCCGCTGGTGCCGGTGGCGGTGTCGATTTGCTGGCGCGTCAAGTCGTCGTAGGTCGGCCGCTCCACCTGGCGGAAGATGCCGATCGGCGCTTGGGTGAGAACGCCCGCATCGGTCAGCCGAGACAGCGCAAACGCCGTCGTCGGGTCATCAGCGTGCGCGTCGTGCACCAACAGATCGGACTCGTCGATCCCGTCGTCGCCGCCGACCCCAACCACTCGGACGCCGCCGGTGGCTGTGTCCCGCGCGACCCCACGCGACCCGTCCGGCCCGAAGCGGATCGCATGGCCGTGCTCCAGCGGAATGAGCGCCGACTCGGCCGCCCCCTTGCCCTTGAACGCCTCGAACGCACCGTCGTTGAAGATCGGGCAGTTCTGAAAGATCTCGACCAGCGACGTGCCTCGGTGCGCGGCGGCCGCGCTCAACACCGCGGTCAGATGCTTGCGGTCGTTGTCCACCGTGCGTGCTACGAAGGTTGCCTCGGCGCCCAGCGCCAGCGAGACCGGGTTGAACGGGGTGTCCACCGAGCCGGCTGGGGTCGACTTGGTCACCTTGCCGGTCTCGGAGGTGGGCGAGTACTGCCCCTTGGTCAGGCCGTAGATCCGGTTGTTGAACAGCAGGATCGTCAGGTTGACGTTGCGCCGCAGAGCGTGGATGAGGTGATTGCCCCCGATGGACAACGCGTCGCCGTCGCCGGTGACCACCCATGTCGACAGGTCGGGCCGGGTGATCGCCAAGCCGGTGGCGATGGCCGGTGCGCGACCATGGATCGAGTGCATCCCGTAGGTGTCGAGGTAGTAGGGAAATCGCGACGAACAGCCGATGCCGGAGACGAAAACGATATTCTCCCGCTTGAGCCTGAGATCGGGCAAGAAGCCTTGGACGGCCGTCAACACCGCGTAATCACCGCAGCCGGGGCACCAGCGCACCTCTTGGTCCGAGGTGTACTCCTTGCGGTTCTGCGGCTCGTCGGTGGTCGGCACCCCGGCGAGACCGTCGCGAGAGAGGTCGGTGTCCGGGAACGGCAGGTCGACAGCGGTCATGCGATCACGTCCGGAGTTGTGGCGGGGCTTTTGCGGCCGGGCTGTTCGGGGTCGGTGTTGGCGGGCGGCACGTCACCGAGGTCGCGTAGATGTTCGCGCAACACCTCGGCGAGTCCGGCAGCCTTGAAGGGCAGGCCGTGCACCTGGGTGTGGCTGCGTGCATCCACCAGATACTTCGCACGCACCAGCATGGCCAGCTGCCCGAGGTTCATCTCAGGCACCACCACCCGTTCATAGCGGGCGAGGATGTCACCGAGATCTCGTGGCAACGGGTTGAGATGCCGCACGTGCACTTGGGCGACCTTGAGGCCGTCGCGGCGTACCCGGCGCACTCCCGCGCCGATAGGACCGTACGTCGATCCCCAACCCAGCACCAACAGCCGGGCGTCGCCGTCCGGGTCGTCCACGATCGTGTCCGGCAGCGCGTCGGCGACCGCGTCCACTTTGGCCTGGCGGGCGCGCACCATCAGGTCGTGGTTGTCGGGGTCGTAGGAGATCTCCCCGGTGCCGTCCTTCTTCTCCAAGCCGCCGATGCGATGCATCAACCCCGGGGTGCCCGGCAGCGCCCACGGGCGGGCCAGGGTCTCGGGGTCACGTGCGTACGGCTGGAACGGTTCGCCGGTGTCGGCGTTGGCGCTCGGATCGCTCACCTCGAAGGCGGGGTCGATGACCGGCAGGTCCGCGACGTCGGGCAGCTGCCACGGCTCGGAGCCGTTCGCCAGGTAGCCGTCGGACAACACGATGACCGGCGTGCGGTACGTGATCGCGATGCGAGCTGCCTCGATCGCAGCATCGAAACAGTCCACCGGAGACTGCGGCGCCACCACCGGCACGGGTGCCTCACCGTTGCGACCGAACATCGCCTGCAGCAGGTCGGACTGCTCGGTCTTGGTCGGCAGCCCGGTGCTGGGCCCGCCACGCTGGATGTCGCACACCAGCAGCGGCAGCTCGAGCATGACCGCAAGGCCGATCGTCTCGGACTTGAGCGACACCCCCGGCCCCGAGGTGGTGGTGACGCCGAGCGCACCACCAAAGGACGCACCCAGCGCGGCGCCCACCCCGGCGATCTCATCCTCGGCCTGGAAGGTGGTCACGCCGAAGCTCTTGTGCTTGCTCAGCTCGTGCAAGACCTCGGAGGCCGGGGTGATCGGGTACGCGCCGAGGAACAACGGCAGTCCGGACTGCTGCGACGCAGCGATCAGCCCATACGACAAAGCAGCGTTACCGGTGATGTTGCGATACCGGCCGGCAGCCATCTCGGCCGGTTTGATCTCGTAGCGGACCGCGAAGGCCTCGGTCGTCTCGCCATAGTTCCAGCCGGTGTGGAAGGCGGTGATATTGGCGTCCCGCAGCACCGGCTTGGCGCCGAAGCGGGTGCTGAGGAACTCGAGCGTCAGCTCGGTGGGTCGGCCGTACATCCAGCTCAACAGCCCGAGCGCGAACATGTTCTTGGCCCGCGAGGCGTCCTTGCGGGACAGCCCCAACTCCTTGATCGCCTCCACGGTCAGCGTGGTGAGGTCGACCGCGTGCAGGTTGTACGGGTCGAGGGTGCCGTCCTCGAGCGGGTCCTCGGTGTAACCGGCCTTGGCGAGGTTGCGCGCCCCGAAGTCGTGGGTATCGACGATGATCGTCGACCCGCGGGGCACGTCCTTGAGGTTCGCCCGCAGCGCCGCCGGGTTCATTGCCACCAGCACGTCGGGCGCATCACCGGGCGTCAGGATGTCGTGATCTGCGAAGTGCACCTGAAAGCTGGATACCCCGGCCATCGTGCCCTGCGGTGCCCTGATCTCCGCGGGGAAGTTCGGCAGCGTCGACAGGTCGTTGCCGAAGGCCGCCGTCTCGGCGGTGAACCGGTCGCCGGTGAGCTGCATCCCGTCGCCGGAGTCACCGGCGAATCGAATAATGACGCGGTCGAGTTGCTTGACCTGCTTGCTCACGCAGTCCTCTCTCCTTCGGGCACGGCGACTCAACGGTCACTCGAATGCCACCCACCATGGTAGGCGCCTGGCCACTGACCGCCGGTAGTCGTCCACCTCGCGGCGCGATGCCGGTCGTGGGTCCGGGAAGGGGCAGGTAAGATTAGGCGGCGTCGAGGGTGCCGCGCTCGTCGTCGGACAGTTCGAGATCTGCGGCGGCGGCCGAGTCGCTGATCGTCTGTGGGCGGCTGGCACCCGGGATCGGCAGCACCCGTGGGGACAGTCCCAGCAGCCAGGCCAAGCAGACCTGCTGCGGGCTCACTCCGCGCGCTTCAGCGATGTCGGCGAAGGCGCCGTGCTCCGAGCCGAGCCGGCCTGCGCGGCCGCCGGTGCCACCCAGCGGGCTCCACGGCAGGAAAGCCAGCCCGAGCTCGTCGCACACCCCGACCTCAGGCAGGCTGGAGCGGAACGCTGGCGACAGTTGGTTCTGCACGCTGACCAGCCCGGCACCGATCACCTCATAGGCGGTGCGGATCTGGTCTGGGTCGGCGTTCGAGATGCCGACGTAGCGCACCAGGCCGGCCTCGTGCAGGTCCTTGAGCGCCCCCATCGTCTCCTCGTACGGCACGTCCGGGTCCGGCCGGTGGTGTTGGTACAGCCCGATCGCCTCGACGCCCAGCCGCCGCAGGGACGCCTCGCATGCCCCGCGAAGATGCTCGGGTCGGCCGTCGACCTCCCACCCGCCGGACCCACTGCGGACATGCCCGCCCTTGGTGGCTACCAGCACGTCGCTGGTGTCTGCGCCGTAGGAGCCGAGTGCCCGAGCGACGACGGTCTCGTTGTGCCCGGGGGCGAAGCCGCCCTGCTCGACCGTGTATGCGTCGGCGGTGTCGATCAGCCGTACGCCCGCGTCGAGGGCAGCGTGCACGGTTTCGTCGGCGCGGGCATCGTCGGGGACGGGGTCGATCGACAAGGGCATCGCACCGAGGCCGATCGCCGAGACCGACACATCACCGATCGTGCGCTGCTGCATGAACTGCTCCTCTGGACCGGACGTCGTCGACTTGTCACTGCCACACGACCCTAGAGCGCAACGTGGCAGTGACAACTCGACGGGGTGGCGGATCCCCACGGCTTACACTCCGCGTCATGGGCGAGGCGCAGGTGCGCGTGGACGAGGTGCCGCTGGGCGGCACCCGCTGGCGGGTTCATGACCTGGCGTTGGCCTGCTGCGCGCTGGAGTACGCCGCCGCCAGTGTCCGCCTGAAAACCGCCCGGGCCGGGGACTCCGATGCTGAGCTGGCCCGCGGCCTTGATCTGTTGGCGCCGGGCCCCGAGGGCGCCGATGTCCTCGTCGTGTCCGGCACGGTGACCGACGCACTGGCGCCGTCGGTGCTGGCGATCTGGGAGCGGATGCGCCGGTCGCGCCATGTCATCTCCTTCGGCTCGTGTGCCAACTCCGGTGGGCCGTACTGGGACTCCTACTGCGTGACCAAGGGTGTCGACCAGCTGCTGCCCGTCGACGTCTACGTCCCTGGCTGCCCCCCGAGACCCGAGGCGCTGCTCGACGGGTTGGCCCAACTGAGGCGTCAGCTGGCGGGGGTGGAGTCGTGACCGCCGAGTGGGCCGCGCAGGTGGGTGCGGTGTTGGGCGCCGAGGTGCACGACGACTTCGGGGTGGCCCGGGTCGACGTCGCGGTCGCGGGCTGGCTGGGCGCCCTCCGCACCGCCCGCGACGAGCTCGGCTGCACGTTCTTCGACTGGCTGACCGCGGTGGACGAAGTGCGCGACGGCTACCGACTGGTGTGCCACGTCGCGATTCCGCCGTCCAAGGGTGCCCGCATGCGGACGTTGATCCTGCGGACGCTGGTGTCTCGCGAGGAGCCCGCGGTGCCCTCGGTGTCCGGGGTGTTCGCCGGCGCCAGTTGGCACGAGCGTGAGGTGGCGGAGATGTTCGGTGTGCACTTCACCGACGGTGCCGGTGTCGGCGGGCGCCTGCTGCTGTCCGCCGACTTCGAGGGCCACCCGCTGCGCAAGGACTTTGTGCTCGCCTCCCGTGTCGCCGAGCCCTGGCCGGGTGCGAAGGAGCCGGGCGAGTCCGACGCATCGCTGGCCCGGCAGCAGGCAGCGCGGGGGGATGCCGCAGCCTCGGCCCGGCGGGCTCCTCGTCGACGCAGCCGTCCGGCCGGCGTGCCGGAGCCGGGCGAGTGGGGTCCGAGAGAATCCGGCTCGCCAGACCCGGATCCGCTGGCGGTGGCCTCTGACCGAAAGCCGCGGCGGGGCGGCGCCCTGTGAGCGTGCCGGAACGCTCCCGCGGCGTGATCGCGCTGATCGAGGACAACTGCACGTCCTGCATGCTCTGCGCGCGGGAGTGTCCGTCGTGGTGCATCCACGTCGACAGTCACGGGGTCACTGAGGTGCCCGCAGAGGGCGGGCGGCCCCGTACGACGGCGGTGCTGGATCGCTTCGCGATCGACTGGTCGCTGTGCATGTACTGCGGCATCTGTGTCGAGGTCTGCCCGTTCGACGCCCTCGAGTGGGCGCCGGCACATGCCTACGCCGAGCAGGCGGTCGGCGCGCTGCTGCACGAGCGCGAGCGGCTCGCCGACTGGCTGGTCGAGTGAGGTGCCCGCGCTGGCAAAATGCCACCGAGTGCGCACTTCGACGCAGTCCACGCGACTCCAGTGACGTAAGCCTGCGCACTCGCGACTCGTGCGATGCCGGCTGGTCTTTCGCATGGCAGGCTCCCCGCCATGACCGATGTCACGTTCGCCACCCCGGATGGTCAGCGAAACGCCTACCTTGCCGAGCCAACCGGCGCAGAAGCCAGGCCCGGTGTCGTCGTCATCCACGAGCTGTTCGGGCTCAACGAGGACATCCGCGTCCTGACCGACCGGGTGGCCTCATTGGGCTACCTGGCGCTCGCACCGGACTTCTTCGAGGGCCGGCACTGGACCACCTGCCTGCGCGGCGCCTTCCGACAGCTGTCGGCCGGTAGCGGCGAGTTCCTCGACGCGATCGAGGCGGCGCGGGGCTACCTGTGTGACCATGAGCGCGCCAGCGGCAAGGTCGGTGTGATCGGCTTCTGCCTCGGCGGCGGCTTCGCGCTGCTGGCCGCGTCCGCGTACCCGTTCACGGTCGCGAGCGTCAACTACGGCGAGGTCCCCGACGACGCCGAGCGAGTCCTCACCGGCGCCTGCCCGATCGTCGCCTCGTACGGCGGGCGGGACCGTTCGATGCGGGGACGCCCCGAGCGCTTGCAGCAGGCACTCGATGGCGCCGGCGTCGAGCACGACATCAAGACCTACCCGGCAGCAGGCCACAGCTTCCTCAGCACTCAGCCCTACCCGAAGGCAGTCCGGGCGCTGGGGACAGTGATGGGCATGCACGCTGGGCGACAGGACGAGTCCGCGGACGATGCCTGGCTGCGGATCGACGCCTTCTTCAGCACCCACCTGCGCGGCGGGTGACGGCCCTGCTCACGGGATGGCCACTGTTCCCTCGGGCAGCTCACGTGCAAGGCTCAGATCGAACGTCGCGAGTCGCGCGTCAGGCTGTGCCGCTGCCAGGGCGACCAGATAGGCGTCGGTGACCTGGCGATGACCTCGAACTTGGCCGAGCGCTGCGTCGGCGTATGACAGTGCGTCCGGCCAGAAGGTGCAGCGAGGCATGGCGTGCAGTGCGCGCAGCACCTCGGCGGCGGCGTGCGCGCTCTCGCCGACCCGCAGAAAGAATCGCACCAGCGCTCCTTCGACGATCGGGCACACCGCAAAGCGGTCGATGGTCGCTGCCCAGGACGACGCACGCTCGTGGTGCTCGTGGTCGGCGACCGTCAGGGCGATGAGCACGTTGGCGTCGAGGAGGTACGTCGTGACTCGTCGTCCAGGGCGGCGGCGACAGTCTCCGTGGTGATGTGGCGACCGCTGCTGATGACCGGGAAACCCGAGCGGTCATCAGTGCCGATCACCACCGGCTCATCGAGCTGGCTCAGCCCCCGGACGGTCAACTCAACGACGGTTGCTGATACGGACTGACCGCGAGCCCGCGCGAGCTCCTGGGCACGGCGGTGGACCGCGGGAGGAAGGTCGACCGTGGTACGCACGTCTGCATCATACGTGCATCACCGACGATGCTCTCCGCCCCGCGTTCAGCGGTAGTTGGTGAACTGTGCCCCCGGCGTCGCTGACCTGCGGTGATGTGCTCGACACGCCGTCTGACCTGCGATTACTCCGCTCAGTGGTTGCCGACGTTTCGCGTCGTCTGCCGTGCTCTTGTGCCCCGAGTGTGCCCCGAGGACTGGGCACACCCCCTGTTGTCGCTGACGCACACTGATGGCATGCTTCCTCTCATGGTGAACAAGGGTCGGGGAAACTGGCTTGGCCGGGCGAAGCGTGCTGTACCAAGTTCTGGCGCATCTGCGCCCAAGAAGGCACCCCGCGTCAGCAAAGCCAGCGGCGGAAAGTTCAAGATGCCGAAGTTGCGGAAGCCCAAGTAGGTGCAGCCGACCCCACAGCCGCGCTGGGGGGTCAGGCGCGCGGGGTCAAGCCCGATGCGGCTAACCGGACAACGGTGCCGGCGGTTGGGTTGAGCGCCAAATCATCAGCTGGAACGCGGGGCCGGCCGGTTTCGGTTGTGCTGCCTAGTGACAGC
>Ga0136640_10000162_pt1 | contig 23971 bp, 23 predicted proteins | sample AntDrymUQ8642106_2_FD_105498 | JGI IMG/M metagenome (GOLD analysis project Ga0136640, IMG submission 105498) | Polar desert sand microbial communities from Dry Valleys, Antarctica - metaG UQ864 (21.06) | ecosystem: Environmental > Terrestrial > Soil > Desert | place: Antarctica: Dry Valley...
AGCCCGCGCGAGCTGATCGCGACCTACAGCACCCGGGAGGTCCTCGAGCTGAGGTTCGGCCCGGACGCGGACAACAACGTCTACGCCGACAAGGTGCACGGTCTCGTCAACCGCGTCGAGGTGCTTCCCGACCGGCTGCTGCTCTACACCGACGACGGCGACGGCACCGCCGCGGCGGTGTACGACCGCGGCTTGCGGCCGGCGTCGACTCTGGTGCGGCGTAGCACGCTGGAGGACGTCTTCCTGCGCCTGACCGGCCGGACGCTGGTCGACTAGTGAATGTCGAGCCACCCGCCGCTGCGGAGTCGTCGCAGTGAGCACCGACGTGACCAGCGTGCCGCCGGCCCGCTACGTTCCTGGACCGCTGGCCCGCGTCGGCGCCTCGATCGGCTTCTGGGCCTACCAGTACCGCCGAACCTGGCGGGGAACTGTCGTGTCCAGTGTCCTCACGCCGGTGCTGTTTCTGGCCGCGATGGGGGTCGGTCTCGGCGCTCTCGTCGACGACGGCGGCCGCCTCGACAACGACTACCTGATCTTCCTCGCCCCCGGCCTCCTGGCAGCGACGGCGATGCAGACCGGCGTCTTCGAGTCGATGTACCCGGTGATGGGTGCCATCAAATGGGTCCGCACGTATCACGCGATGCTCGCGACACCGCTGGGCGTGGGCGACATCCTCCTGGGCCATCTGCTGTGGGTTGTCTTCCGGGTGACCAGTACCGCGGCGGTCTATCTCGCGGTGATCGCGCTCTTCGGCGCGGCCCCAAGCCTGACCGCCCTGCTGGCGCTACCGGCGGCCACCCTGTGCGGGATGGCGTTCGCGGCCCCCATCTTCGCCTTTTCCGCCGGCTACGAGAGCCCGTCTGGTTTCGCCGCTCTGGAGCGCTTTGTCATCGTCCCCATGTTCTTGTTCTCCGGCACGTTCTTCCCGGTGAGCCAGCTGCCGGAGGTCTTGCAATGGGTGGCCTATGCAACCCCGCTCTATCACGGCGTGGAGCTGTGCCGCGCCCTTGTCGGCGGCACGCAGACCGCACTGGATGCGGTGGGACACATCGGTTACCTCCTCCTGTGGGTGGCCGGTGGCGTCCTCGCGGCGTTCTTCTTCTTCCGGCGGCGCCTGGAGGCCACCGGATGACTCAGACCATCGGTTCTGCGACGCCGAGCTCAGGCCGGAACTCCGGCACCCTCCTGGCTCGGATCGTCCCGCTGCCGGGAACCAGCGCGCGGCGGGCCGGCCTGATGGTCGAGCGCAACGTGCTGGTCTACCGGCGTGCCTGGGTGCTCATCGTGTCCGGCTTCTTCGAGCCGCTGTTCTACCTGTTGTCGATAGGAATCGGGATAGGTGCCCTGGTGGGCACGGTGACAGTGGACGGCATGGTCCTCGACTACACCGTCTTCGTCGCGCCGGGGCTCCTGGCCTCGTCCGCCATGAACGGCGCGGTGTACGACTCGACGTTCAACATCTTCTTCAAGCTCAAGTACGCGAAGACCTACGACGCGATCCTGTCGACTCCCATGTCGCCTGGGGACGTTGCCGCCGGGGAGATCTGCTGGGCGTTGATCCGCGGACTGATCTACTCCACGACCTTCCTCGGGGTCATGCTGGCGCTGGGATTGGTGGCTTCCCCGTGGGCGATCCTGGTGCTGCCGGCCGCGGTGCTGATCGGGTTCGCCTTCGGCGCCGTGGGGATGGCGGCCACGACGTACATGCGCGGCTGGCAGGACTTCGAGTTCGTGCAGCTCATCGTCTTGCCGATGTTCTTGTTCGCCACGACGTTCTTCCCCTTGTCCACCTACCCGTCGGCGCTGCAGGCGGTCGTCGTGTGCACGCCGCTGTACCACGGCGTGGAATTGATTCGCGCCCTGACCACCGGTCTGGTCGACGGCTCGCTTGTCGTGCACATCGGATATCTCGTCGTGATGGGCTTGATCGGCCTGCGGATCGCGGCTGGGCGGCTGGAGAAACTGCTGCTGACCTAGAGTTCCGCGGCGAACGTGGGGCTCGGGCATGATCAACTCGGGCTCTTCAACGTCTCCCGGCCAGATGAGGCGTTGAAAAGCCCGGTCTCGGCGGCACGCACCAGCGGCTACTCTCAAGGCGACATGACTGCGCCCGATTCCCTCTTTCCGCGGCTCGAGCCGTTGCTGCCCCGCGTCGCCAAGCCGATCCAGTACGTCGGAGGAGAGCTCAACGCGACCGTCAAGGATTGGGACGCCGTCGACGTCCGCTGGGCGCTCATGTACCCCGACGCCTACGAGGTGGGCCTGCCGAACCAGGGCGTGATGATCCTCTACGAGGTCATCAACGAGCGTCCGGATGCGCTCGCAGAGCGGACGTACGCGGTGTGGCCCGACCTGGCCGCCTTGATGCGAGAGCACGGAATCGGGCAGTTCACCGTCGACGCGCACCGGCCGGTCGCCGCCTTCGACGTCCTCGGTGTCAGCTTCGCCACCGAACTCGGCTACACGAACCTGCTCGAGGCGCTCGACCTCGCCGGTATCCCGCTGCACAGCCGCGACCGCACGGACGCCCACCCGATCGTGCTGGCCGGCGGGCATGCGGCGTTCAACCCCGAGCCCATCTCAGACTTCATCGATGCCGCGGTGCTCGGCGACGGTGAGCAGGCGGTGCTGGAGATCACCGACCTGATCAAGACGTGGAAGTCGCAGGGCCGTCCCGGCGGGCGCATCGAGTTGCTGCTGCGGCTCGCTCGCACCGGCGGGGTCTACGTCCCCCGGTTCTACGACGTCGACTTCCTGCCCGACGGCCGGATCCACCGGGTGGTGCCCCACCGCGCGGACGTACCGTTCCGGGTGCACAAGCGGACCGTGATGGATCTCGACGAGTGGCCGTACCCGAAGCAACCCCTCGTCCCGCTCGCCGAGAGCGTCCACGAGCGGATGAGCGTGGAGATCTTCCGCGGCTGCACCCGTGGGTGCCGGTTCTGCCAGGCCGGGATGATCACCCGACCGGTACGCGAACGCTCGATCACCGGCATCGGCGAGATGGTCGACCGAGGCCTGCGGGCGACCGGCTTCGAGGAGGTTGGCCTGCTGTCGCTGTCCAGCGCCGACCACTCCGAGATCGCGGACATCGCCCACGGGCTCGCCGATCGCTACGAGGGCACGAACACGTCGCTGTCGCTGCCGTCTACCCGCGTCGACGCGTTCAACGTCACCCTCGCCAACGAGCTGTCCCGTAACGGGCGTCGCTCCGGCCTCACGTTCGCCCCGGAGGGCGGCAGTGAGCGACTGCGGGCGGTGATCAACAAGATGGTGTCCAAAGAGGATCTGATCAGGACGGTCAGTACGGCGTACGCCCACGGCTGGCGGCAGGTGAAGTTGTACTTCATGTGCGGGCTGCCCACGGAGACCGACGCCGACGTCCTGGAGATCGCCGACATGGCCAAGGATGTGATCCGCGCCGGCCGGGCGGCGGCCGGCCACCGCGACATCAGGTGCACGGTGTCGATCGGTGGTTTCGTGCCCAAGCCGCACACCCCATTCCAGTGGGCCGGGCAGGCCGCGGCCGACACCATCGACCACCGGCTGCGGCTGTTGCGCTCGGCGATCAGCGCCGACCGAAGCTTCGGGCGGGCGATCGGAGTCCGTTACCACGACGGGAAGCCCGGAATCATCGAAGGTTTGCTGTCGCGCGGCGATCGTCGCGTCGGCGCGGTGATCGAGGCGGTGTGGCGCGCCGGCGGCCGATTCGACGGCTGGAGCGAGCACTTCTCCTACGACCGTTGGGTCGGTGCCTGCTCTGACGTGCTGCCGGCGTACGGCGTTGACCTGGCCTGGTTCACCGTCCGGGAGCGGACTGAGCACGAGGTGCTGCCCTGGGACCATCTGGACTCCGGGCTGGACAAGGAGTGGCTCTGGTCGGACTGGCAGGACGCTCTGGACGAGACCGAAGTGGACGACTGCCGCTGGACCCCGTGCTACGACTGCGGGGTGTGCCCTGGCATGGGCACGGACATCCAGATCGGTCCGACCGGCCGGACGTTGCTCCCGCTGACACCGGCCTAGAGGTGGGTCGCCAGCCAGACCGGCCACCACCTCCGCCTGTCGTGCAGCGGCTGCGGATGCGCTATGCCAAACGCGGCCGGTTGCGATTCACCTCGCACCGGGACTTCGCGCGCGCCTTCGAGCGGGCGCTGCGCCGAGCAGAAATTCCGATGGGGTACTCCGCCGGGTTCTCGCCGCATCCGAAAATCTCCTACCACGGCGCGGCCCCGACCGGTGTGGCCAGCGAGGCGGAGTACCTGGAGATCGGACTGGCCAGGCTGATGGATGCCGAGGCCGTTCGGGTGGCCCTCGACGCATGCCTGCCGGCGGGACTGGACATCGAGGAGTGCCTGCCGGTCGCGGAGGGGACGCTCGCGGAACGGATCGACGCCAGCAGGTGGCAGATCACGCTGCCCGGCCTGGATCCCTCCACAGTGGACGCGGCCGGGAAGATCTTCCTTGCGACCGCTGCGATTCCCGTTGAGCGACCGACGAAAAGCGGTCGCCGCACTGTCGACGCCAGGGCGGCGGTGGTGTCGTTGACCGTGGCTGACAGCGAGCCGACCGGCTCCTGTGCCATACTCACTGTGGTCGTTCGGCAGGTCACGCCGGCTGTTCGGCCCGACGACGTGATCGCCGCGCTGGCCACCGTCGCCGCCTGTGTGCCGACCGCCCCCGCGAGGGCGATCAGGTTGGCACAGGGGCGGCTCGACGATTCAGGGCAGCTCACCGACCCGCTCGCGCCCGAACGTGCGGCCGCTCTCGCTGCCAGGGAGAGTGTGCCCGACACGCTCGACGGGGCGCAGCGCTAGAACGCCGTCGGCATCACACCGCCGAACGCAGGCGCACCGCGACCCGTGCTCGGCGCCCACAGACTTTGCGGGGCACCAGTCAGCGCGCTGATCGCAGCGCCAATCCGGTACCCGCCAAACCGCGCCCCGCGTGCGGACTCGGACCGGATCAGGTCCGCGTTCCGCGAGGCCGAATGGAGAACCGTGCTCGACACCGAGCCTGACGGCGGCCCCACGGACCGCCCCGACGACAACACCGCACCACCAGCAGCGCCGCGACGCCGAACCCGAAGCACGTCGTCGCAGCCGCGAGCCGATGCAGATCAGCCGTCCGACGTCGCGTCCGAGCCGTCGCGACCCCGCCCATCCACCCGCTCACGCGGACGCACGCCGGTCGCAGAGACGTCCGGCGCGGACTCCGCAGCCGGCTCGGCCGACGCCGACCCCGACGCCGAGTCCGCCACAAATGCCGCAAAGGCTACAAAGACCGCAAAACCCAGGGGCGTCAAGGCCACGAAGGCGGCTCGGGCCACGAAGGCGGCCGCGATGCCCGCCGACGCCGCGCGGCCCGCCGAGGGCACCACGGCACCCGAGACGACCCCGGCCAAGGTTGCGAAGCAGGCGAAAACGGCCAAGGCGGCCAGGCCGGCGAAGGCGGCCAAGCCATTCGAGGCGGCCACGACATCGGCTGTAGCGCCGGCGGCGACGGTCGGCGAAGCTACTGGGCGACCCGACGAGCCGGTGTCTGCCGCTGCCCCGGCCGAGGCGGATGACCGTCCGGCCAAGGCGACCCGCGGCCGGGCTCGCAAGGCGGTGTCCCCGGCTGCGGTCGAGGCTGCCGCGGGCGACACGTCGGCAGCGGGACTGGATGCTGGGCAAACCCCCGCGGGGGAAACGCCCGGCCAGGCTGCGCCGGTCCGGGCGCCACGGTCTCGAGTAAAGAAGACGGCGCCGGCGGCGGTCGAAGGGCCGACGGCAGCGCCGGAGCAGCCGCAGCCGGGCGAGCAGACGAGCACGTCCGCCGAGGTGGCCGACCACGCTGGCTCGCCCGCGGCGGGCCGCAGAGCTGCCCCGCCAGTGATGTTCGTGCCACCGACACCGGCCGAGCCGGCCGCAGACGGGACTCCGCCGGCCCGGCGCCGTCGTACGAAGGCCGCCGTGACGGCGGAGCACGACTCGCCAGCGGAGACCGCGCCTCCTGCAACGGCATCGGGTGAGGAGGACACCGAGACACCCGCTCGGCCTGCCCGCAAGAGGACAGCGAAGAAGGCGCCGGAACCGGCCGCTGAACCAGCGACTCACGACGAGACGGCCACGGGCACCGAATCCGCTGATGCCGACGGCCGTGCAGACAGTTCGGACGGTGACGGCGAGGACGGCGATCGTCGTCGTCGTCGACGCGGCCGACGAGGACGTGGACGCGGGCGCTCAGACGGCGATCGCTCGCAGGACGGTGACGAGACTCCCGGCCAGCCGGCCGACGGCGCGGCCACGGCGGATGCTTCCTCGGGAACCGGAGATGGAAACTCCCCATCGACGGACACGTCGACCGCCGAGGCCGGCGACGATGAGTCTTCCGGAACGCGCCGCCGTCGCCGTCGCCGCCGTCGAGGTGAAGAGGCAGACGAGGATCCAGGTGCGGGCAGCGCACCGCGAAGTCGGGAGCGCACCGCCGACGAGGTACAGGGGGTCCGCGGCTCGACCCGGCTGGAGGCCAAGCGCCAGCGTCGCCGCGACGGCCGCGATCAGGGTCGACGGCGTGCGCCGGTCCTCAGCGAGGCCGAGTTCCTTACCCGGCGGGAGTCCGTCAACCGCGTCATGGCAGTGCGCCAACGGGGCGAGCGGACGCAGATCGCCGTACTGGAGGATTCGATTCTTGTCGAGCACTACGTGACCAAGGCGAGTACCACGGCGTACGCGGGCAACGTCTACCTCGGGCGGGTGCAGAACGTCCTCCCGAGCATGGAGGCCGCCTTCGTCGACATCGGTAAGGGCCGCAACGCCGTCCTGTACGCCGGTGAGGTCAACTGGAACGCCGCCGGACTGGCAGGCAAGTCCCGCTCGATCGAGCAAGCGCTCAAGTCCGGCGACAAGGTGCTGGTACAGGTTTCAAAGGACCCCATCGGGCAGAAGGGCGCCCGGCTGACCAGCCAGGTCAGCCTGCCCGGGCGGTACCTCGTCTACGTGCCGAACGAGTCGATGACCGGCATCAGCCGCAAGTTGCCGGACACTGAGCGGCAGCGGCTCAAGGACATCCTGCGCCGGATCGTGCCCGATGGCGCCGGCGTCATCATCCGCACCGCCGCAGAGGGCGCCAGCGAGGAGGAGTTGACCCGCGACGTCAACCGGCTCAAGGCGCAGTGGGATGTCATCAGTGAGCGGGCCGAGGAATCAGGCACGAACGCCCCGGCCCTGCTCTACCAAGAGCCGGACCTTGCGATTCGGGTCGTGCGCGACGTTTTCAACGAGGATTTCTCCCAACTGACGGTCTCCGGGGACGAGGCATGGGAGACGTTGCAGGCCTACGTGTCCCACGTCGCACCGGATCTGGCGCCCCGGCTGAGCAGGCATGCCGGTGAACGCGACCTGTTCTCCGAGTTGCGCGTCGACGAGCAACTGCACAAGGCGCTGGACCGCAAGGTGTACCTGCCCTCGGGCGGGTCGCTGGTCATCGATCGCACCGAGGCGATGACGGTCGTCGACGTCAACACCGGGAAGTTCATCGGCTCCGGTGGGAATTTGGAGCAGACCGTCACCCGCAACAACATCGAGGCGGCCGAGGAGATTGTCCGTCAGCTCCGCCTGCGCGATATCGGCGGGATCATCGTGATCGACTTCATCGACATGGTGCTGGAAACGAATCGTGACCTGGTGCTGCGCCGGCTCACCGAGTGCCTCGGTCGCGACCGCACGAAGCACCAGGTCGCCGAGGTCACGTCGTTGGGCCTGGTGCAGATGACCCGCAAACGGGTGGGACAAGGCCTGCTGGAGGCGTTCTCCGAGCCGTGCGACTGTTGCCACGGGCGCGGTCTCATCGTGCACACCGAGCCGGTAGAGGACGACGCGCGGCGGACCGACGGCAATGACCGCCCCGACCGGCGCCCGGCGAAGGGTGATGGCTCCGGCCGAGGCGCGAGATCGGCCAAGTCGCCCGCGCCCAAGGCCATGCCGGTATTGGATCCCACCGGACCGCGCGCGGTCGCGGCTGCGACCTTCGCTGCCACCGCAGCCACGACGGAGGCGGCCGATTCGCCGGGGGGTGCCATGGCCGGTACGGCGGGTGGTTCGCCGGACGGTACGGCGGGCGCTTCGCCGGACGTCGAGGCAGCGGAGCCGCCGGCTCCGCGACGTCGTCGCCGCGCGGCCAGCGCCACCACCGCGGCTGCCGCCGACGGCATCCCCGAGCCCGTGGCCGAGACCACAACCGCGGCTGCCGCCGACGGCATCCCCGAGCCCGTGGCTGACGCGGCGAGCGCCGCGCCCGGCGACAGGGCCGCACCACCCGAGCCGCCGCGGCGCCGTCGCCGGGCAGCGAGCCGGCCGGCTGGCCCTCCGAGCGCGGAGGCGTGAGCGCAGCATGCAACGCCGGCCGTGCGGCGCAGCATGACGATCTCGTTTGGCCTCCGTCTGCAGGCGTCGGGTATCGTGGCTTGTTGCGCGCTGTTAATGCGGTGTGCCATTTGATGGGTCAGCCGGCCGGATGTGCCATGGGCCCGGTGAGCAGGAGTATCGGCTGGGACGACGTCCCGGTTGCGATCGATCGAGTCAGGAGCGGGTCGTGTACGCAGTGGTGAAGACCGGCGGCAAGCAGTACCGCGTCGCCGTCGGAGACGTCCTCGAGGTCGAAACACTCGACGGGCATCGGGGCGACACCGTCACCCTGCCGGCGATCCTGGTGGTAGACGGCGACACCGTCACGACCGAGGCCGCTGACCTAGCCGGTGTGGCGGTGACCGGAGAGGTCGTCGAGCACACCAAGGGTCCCAAGATCAAGATCCTCAAGTACAAGAACAAGACCGGCTATCGCAAGCGTCAGGGCCACCGGCAGCGCTTGACGCGGCTCAAGGTGACCGGCATCGACACCGCCGCCGGCAGTGCCACCGTCGATGACGGCGGTTCGGCCGCGGTGGTCGCGGACAAGTCGGACAAGAACGAGACCGGAGAGTAGGAACCAGACGATGGCACATAAGAAGGGCGCGTCTTCCTCGCGCAACGGTCGCGACTCCAACTCCCAGCGACTCGGCGTGAAGCGCTTCGGCGGTCAGATCGTCAAGTCTGGTGAGATCATCGTGCGGCAGCGGGGCACCCACTTCCACCCCGGTGCGAACGTCGGCCGGGGCAGCGACGACACGCTGTTTGCCACCGCCGCGGGGGCGGTGACGTTCGGGGCCAAGCGCGGTCGCTCCATGGTCAGCATCGTCCCGACGGCCAGCGTCTCGACGGCCAGCACCGTCCCGACGGGCGCCTGAGCCCTCACCCACGTCGAGCGGAGGGGCGGGCCGGTCATCGGCCCGCCCCTTCGCATTCGCCGCAGTTGCGTTACCCGACCAGTTCCTAGGAGCCCGACGTGGCATCGTTCGTCGACCGGGTCCTGCTGCACGTCGCAGCCGGGAACGGTGGGCACGGCTGCGCCTCGGTGCATCGCGAGAAGTTCAAGCCGCTGGGCGGCCCGGACGGCGGAGACGGCGGCCACGGAGGTGACGTGGTGCTCGTCGTGGACCCCGGCGTACACACCCTGCTGGACTTCCACCACCATCCGCACCAGACGGCGGGCAGCGGCAGGCCGGGGCAGGGATCGAATCGCAGCGGCGCCGCCGGTGCGTCGTTGCGGCTGGTGGTCCCAGACGGGACAGTCGTCAGCTCGCCGGACGGCCGGGTATTGGCCGACCTGACCGGTCCCGCCGCCAGCTACGTGGCGGCCCGTGGCGGCCGCGGTGGTCTCGGCAATGCAGCTCTCGCCTCGACCAAGCGCAAAGCCCCTGGCTTCGCGTTGCTCGGCGAGCCGGGCGAGCAAGCCGACGTGGTGCTGGAGCTCAAGAGCGTCGCCGACGTGGGGCTGGTCGGATTTCCGTCGGCCGGCAAGTCCTCGCTCATCTCGGTGCTGTCCGCGGCCAGGCCGAAGATCGCCGACTACCCCTTCACCACGCTCATCCCCAACCTCGGCGTGGTCCGGGCCGGCGACACGGTCTTCACCATGGCCGACGTGCCCGGTTTGATCCCGGGAGCGTCGCAGGGCCGGGGCCTGGGCCTGGAGTTCCTGCGGCACATCGAGCGTTGCGCCGTACTAGTCCACGTCGTCGACTGTGCCACCCTGGAGCCCGGCCGCGATCCGCTGTCGGACCTCGACGCTCTCGAGCATGAGCTGGCCGAATACGGCGCATTGGCCGACCGGCCGCGCCTCGTCGTACTGAACAAGGTGGATGTGCGCGAGGCGCGCGAGCTCGCCGAACTGGTCCGCCCGGACCTGGAGGAGCGCGGCCTGCCGGTCTTCGCCGTCAGCGCCGTCAGCCGGGAAGGCCTGCAAGCATTGACGTACGCGCTCGGCGCCGCAGTGGAACAGGCGCGCATAGCCGCCGCCGAGGTCATCCCGCCAAGGATCGTGCTGCAGCCCTCCGCCGTCGACGAGGTCGGCTTCCGCGTGCTTGCGGACGAGGAGCAGGACGGCGGGTACGTCGTCCTCGGCGACCGACCCGAGCGGTGGATCCGGCAGACTGACTTCGGCAACGACGAGGCGGTGGGCTACCTCGCCGACCGGCTGGCCCGCCTCGGGGTGGAGCAGGCACTGGCCGAAGCCGGCGCACAACCGGGTTGCCCGGTGACGATCGGCAGCGTCACCTTCGACTGGCACCCTTCCGCCGCGATGGAACTCGTCCCCGGCCATCGAGGCAGCGACTCCCGGCTGGAGTCGACGTCCCGTCCACGGGCCGATGAACGGCTGGCTGCCAAGCGGGCCCGCCGGCAGTCCTCCGATCCCGACGACCTGGCGTGAGGTGGTGGTGGATCGAGGGCAGATCGGTGTGGCCGATCGGCTCGTGGTCAAGGTCGGCTCTTCGTCGCTGACCAGCCTGACCGGTGGCCTCGACGAGGTCCGGGTGCGAGCGCTCGCCGACGCCGTGGCGGCGCAGCGGCTGGCCGGCCGGCAGATCGTCCTCGTCTCCTCCGGCGCCATCGCGGCGGGGATGGCGCCGCTCGGCTTGGTGCGTCGGCCACGCGACCTGGCAACACAGCAGGCCGCGGCCAGCGTCGGGCAGCTGTTGCTCGTCGAGCAGTACGCCGCCGCGTTCGCGCGGCACCAGCTCACCGTCGGGCAGGTGCTGCTGACCGCCGACGACCTGTACCGGCGGGCGCACTACCGCAACGCGCAGCGGACCCTGGAACGGCTGCTCACCCTCGGCGTCGTTCCGATCGTCAACGAGAACGACGCGGTTGCCACCGACGAGATCCGCTTCGGCGACAACGACCGGCTTGCGGCCCTGGTGGCACACCTCGCCGTCGCCGGCGCGCTGGTGCTGCTCTCCGACATCGACGGCCTGTACGACGGGGATCCGCGGACCGCCGGGGCACGCCTGATCACCGAGGTCCACGATCTCAGCGATCTCGCCCCTGTCGACGTTCGGGCGTCGAGCGCCGAGGGTCTCGGCACCGGCGGCATGGCCAGCAAGCTCGAGGCGGCGGCCATCGCCGTACAGGCGGGTGTTCCTGTGCTGCTGGCCGCCGCTGTGAACGCCGCCGAGGCGCTGGCCGGGGAGCCGGTCGGCACGTTCTTCGCCGCCAGTGGCCGTCGCCCGACGATGCGGTTGTTCTGGTTGCGGCACGCCAGTTCGCCGCGCGGCCGGTTGCACGTGGACGACGGCGCGGTGAATGCCCTGGTGTCCCGGCGTACGTCCCTGCTCGCGGCTGGCATCACCGCGGTCAGCGGCGACTTCGCCGCCGACGATCCGGTGGATGTCATCGACGCGGCCGGACGGGTGGTGGCTCGCGGGCTCGTCGGGTACGACGCCGACGAGCTGCCCAGCCTGCTCGGCCGGCGCAGTGCCGACCTGCCGGCGGAGTACCGGCGCGCCGTCGTGCACCGAGATGACACAGTGCTGCTGCAAGTTTGCCGGTGCCGCCGGTCGGGAAGCCGACCCCATGGTGCAAATCGGTTACACGATGATGTGCGAGCAGACCGGTCCGCGCGAACTCGTTCGGGACGTGGTCGCCGCCGAACGGGTGGGTTTCGACTTCGCGGTGATCAGCGACCACTACTTCCCGTGGCTGGTCGAGCAGGGGCATTCGCCGTACGCGTGGAGCGTCCTCGGCGCCGCCGCGCAGGCCACCGAGCGGATCCCGCTGATGACATACGTGACCTGCCCGACGTTTCGCTACCACCCCGCCGTCATAGCGCAGAAGGCGGCAACCGTCGCCCTGCTGTCCGAGGGCCGGTTCACCCTCGGCGTCGGCGCCGGGGAGAACCTCAACGAGCACGTCGTCGGCGGTGGCTGGCCGGGCGCCGACGTACGGCACGAGCGGCTGCGTGAGGCTGTGGAGATCATCCGCGCCCTCTGGGGCGGGGAGTACGTCAACTACCGGGGCAAGCATTTCGACGTGGAGTCGGCCAAGGTGTGGGACCTGCCCGAGGAGTCTCCGGACATCGGTATCGCTGTGTCGGGCGCCCAGTCCTGCCGGTTGGCCGGCGAACTGGCGGACGTCATGATCGCCGTCGAGCCCGACGCGGAGCTCGGCGAGTTCTTCGACGCCGCCGGGGGAGCGGGCAAGCCGCGGATCGGGCAACAGCCGCTGTCCTATGACATCGACGCCGACGCGGCGCTGCGGCGGGCGCACGAGCAGTTCCGCTGGTTCGGCGGCGGCTGGAAGATCAACGCCGAGCTGCCTGGGCCGACGGCCTTCGATGCCGCGTCGTCGTACGTGCGCCCCGAGGACGTGGGGGAGTCCATCCCCTGCGGGAGCAGCGTCGAGGATGTCGTCGACGCCTGTACGCCGTTTGTCGACGCGGGCTTCACCCACCTCGCCCTGGTGCAGATCGGCGGCGACCAGCAGCAGCCGTACTTCGAGTGGGCGCAGGCGTCGTTGCTGCCGGCGCTGCGGGAAGCATTCGGGTAGCCGCGGGCGAGGGCGCCGCCCCGGCTGGGGCAGGATGGGGGGCGTGCAGCAGTCGCCGCAGTTCGCCAGCGTGTCCGATGTCGGCAAGCGGCTGGCCGCGGCCGGGTATCTGACCGACCCGGCGATCGCGACGACGGTGTTCCTGGCCGACCGGCTCGGCAAGCCGCTGCTGGTCGAAGGTCCGGCGGGTGTGGGCAAGACCGAGCTCGCCAAGGCGATCGCCACGGCGACCGGCTCGGGTCTGATCCGGCTGCAGTGCTACGAGGGCCTGGACGAGGCACGGGCGCTGTACGAGTGGAATTACAAGAAGCAGCTACTGCGGATTCAGGCCAGCGCCGACGACGCCGCCTGGGACGCCGTCCACGACGATGTGTTCAGCGAGGAGTTCCTGCTGTCGCGGCCGCTGCTGTCGGCGATCCGTCAGTCCGAGCCGACAGTCCTGCTGATCGACGAGACGGACAAGGCCGACGTCGAGGTCGAGGGTCTGCTGCTGGAGGTGCTCAGCGACTTCCAGGTCACCATCCCCGAACTCGGGACGATCACCGCCGTACGTCGTCCGCTGGTGGTCTTGACGTCCAACGCGACGCGGGAGCTGTCCGAGGCGCTCAAGCGGCGCTGTCTGTACCTGCACCTGGACTACCCCTCCGCGGACCGCGAACGGGAGATCGTGCTGGCCCGCGTTCCTGACATCGGGAGCGCCCTCGCGGACCAAATCGTCCGCACGGTGCGCGCACTACGCGCGCTCGAGCTGAAGAAGTCGCCGTCCATCGCCGAGACGATCGACTGGGCGCACACGCTGCTCGCGCTCGGCTTGGACACGCTGAACGAGGAGGCGATGCGGGCGACCCTCGGTGTGGCGCTGAAGCACTCCAGCGACCAGCTCCGTGCCGCCGGCGAGCTCAGGCTGAACTAGATGACCGCTCCCGGGCTGGTTGACCACCTCGCGGATTTTGTCCGGGCGCTACGAGCGGCCGGTGTCCCGGTCGGGGTGAGCGAGGCGATCGATGCGGCAGCGGTGCTCGGGGCGGTGGACGTGGTAGACCGCCGGCAGCTCAGGGAAGGCCTGGCGGCCGTCGTGGTCAAGCGGGCGGTCCACCGCCCGAGCTACGACGCGCTGTTCGACCTCTGGTGGCCTCCGTCGTTGGGCGGCAGTGCTGCGCCCGACCGAGAGGTCGACCAAGTGCCGCCGGCGCACCCTCAGGCACCCTCCGAGGAGACGGCCCGGCTGCTTCGTGAGGAGTTGGCCCGGCTGCTGCTCGACGGCGACGAGGAGGCGCTGCGCCGCTTCGCCCGCGAGGCAGTGGCGACCCTGGGCAGAGCCGATGCCGTCCCCGGACGGCAGTCCTTCTTCAGTTACCGGGTGCTGCGGGCGCTCTCGCCGGACACCCTCGTGTCGCGGCTGCTCGATGCGCTGCTCGCCGGCGCAGATCGCGGCGGTCTGGCCGAGCAGGTGGCCAGGCAGACCATCCGGGAACGGATCGCGGCGCTACGGGCGGCCATCGAGGACGAGGTGCGCCGTCGCGTCGCCGAGGAGCGCGGACGCGACAGCGTCGCCCGGACGGCGATCCGGCCGCTGGCCGATCAGATCGACTTCCTGCGCGCGCAGCAGCACGACCTGGCCGAGCTGCGCAAGACGGTGGCCCCGCTGGCGCGGCGGCTGGCCGCCCGGCTCGCGGCGAAGCGACGCCGCGGGCGCTCCGGCCGGCTGGACTTCCGGCGTACCGTCCGATCCTCACTGGCTACCGGCGGCGTCCCGATCGTGACCCACCATCGCCCGCACCGGCCGCACAAACCGGAGCTGGTCGTCCTGTGTGACGTCTCCGGGTCGGTAGCCGGCTTCAGCCATTTCACGCTGATGCTGACCGCGGCGCTGCGAGAGCAATTCAGCCGGGTCCGTGCGTTCGCGTTCGTCGACACCTGCGACGAGGTCACCCGCTTCTTCGCTCCGGGCGCCGACCTGGTGGACGCCACGCAGCGATTGTCACGGGAGGCCGACCTGGTCTGGTTCGACGGCCACAGCGACTACGGCCATGCATTTGAGGTGTTCACCGAACGCTGGCCGGAGGCGGTCGGACCGAAGACGTCGCTGCTCGTGCTCGGTGACGCCCGGACCAACTACCGCTCGTCGGGCGTGCCCATGCTCAAGGCACTGGTGACCCGGTCCCGGCACGCGTACTGGCTCAATCCCGAGCCGCGGCGGCAGTGGGGCAGCGGTGATTCCGCGGCCGACGTGTACGCCGAGGTCATCGAGATGGTGGAGTGCCGCAACGCCGACCAGCTCGGCGCGTTCGTCAGCCGGCTGCTCCCGGTCTGACTCAATCCTCGGGAAGCGCCCCCTGGAGCAGCTCGGCGAGGGACGTCGCAGCGACGGCCGCCGCCGGGCGGGTGATGAAGCATTCGGCGTGGTACCACCCCTCGGCCTCCTTGCCGGCGGGATCGAGGCCGCGCAGTTCGACGTCGTGGATGGCGGCGTCGTACTCGCTGCGGTCGGCGAAGCGACGCTGGCGGAACGTTACGTCGGGTACGTGTTCGGTGACCAGCCCGTAGCCGGCCAGCATGCCGGCGATGTCGTCGTAGGAGAACGCGCGCAGGACGAACACCGCAAGCCACAGGTCCTCAGGTGACTTGACGACCTGCAGCAGGCAGTCGAACGTGGGATGCCCGACGTAGCCGACTCCGCCCGTGGAGATGATCAGCCCAACCTCGCGGACGCCGGCGGCGAGGACCGGCGACGGATCAGCCGATTCGAGGTCTTCGGCGAAGCCTCCCGTGATCAGGCCCGCGCGACAGGCGTAGTCGATGGCCGACTCTGCGATATCCAACCCGAGGACCGGTACGTCGGGGCTGCGCCGACGCTCCGCGTAGAACCGCGCGTCGGCCTCGATCAACTCCTCCACCGAGAGGTCGTCGGAGGCGGGATCGGCGTAGCGCGCCCGGATCTCCGCCAGCTGCACGTCGTAGCGCAGCAGCGCGGCGTTGATGCCGTAGGAGCAGCACACGTCCAGCACAGTCCGCGGTCGGCCATCGCGCTGGGAGGCGGCGAGCACGGCTTGCAGCACCGGCAGCGACTGCTGCGGGATCTGGTAGTCCAGGCCGCCCAGCGTGCGGAAGTACGCCCGCGGGTCGGCCTGGTCGTAGATGCTGGTGAAGTCGGCCTTGGCGCTGCCGATCAAGGCCTCGTCGTCGATCGTGAGCACCCCCTCAGTGTCCACGTAGTGTCCACGCAGCCTATCGACCTGTCCGCGCCGTGACGCGGCTTTCGCTAGGCTTGCCCGTCGTGACGGTCGCGTGGGTGTGCCGCCCGCTCTGGATGAACCCGTGAGTGAAGGAACCCGGCTCCGACTGGGCGTCATGGGAGGAACCTTCGACCCGATTCACCACGGCCACCTGGTAGCTGCCAGCGAGGTCGCGAGCCTGCACAGGCTGGACGAGGTGCTGTTCGTCCCGACCGGTGAGCCGTGGCAGAAGCACCAGGGCGGCGTCAGCCCGGCCGAGGACCGCTACCTGATGACGGTCATCGCGACCGCGTCCAACCCGATGTTTCAGGTCAGCCGCGTCGACGTCGAGCGGCGCGGCCCGACGTACACCGTCGACACGCTGTCGGACCTGCATGCCGAACGCCCCGACGCCGAGCTGTTCTTCATCACCGGCGCTGACGCGCTCGCGCAGATCCTGTCGTGGCGGCGGGCGGACGAGGTCTTCGGCCTGGCCCACTTCATCGGCGTCACCCGGCCGGGATACGTACTCGACGACGACCATCTTCCGGCCGGGTCGGTGAGCCTCGTCGAAGTGCCGGCCATGGCGATTTCCTCCAGTGGGTGCCGCGATCGGGTGTCCCGTGGCATGCCGGTGTGGTACCTGGTTCCCGACGGCGTCGTGCAGTACATCGAGAAGCGTCGGCTCTATCGCACCCACGGCTCGTGAGACAGTGGAACCAACGGAGGGGAAAAGCCGACCTGTGACTGCATCCGACGACGCCGTCGACCTCGCACTGCGCGCGGCTCAAGCCGCCGCCGACAAGTTGGCCAACGACGTCATCCTCGTCGATGTCAGCGAGCACCTGGTCATCACCGACGTCTTCCTTATCGCCTCGGCCCCGAACGAGCGTCAGGTCCAGTCCATCGTCGACGAGATCGAGGAGCGGTTGCGTCTCGTGGGCGTCAAACCGGTACGGCGGGAGGGCCAGCGCGAGGGCCGCTGGGTGCTGCTGGACTACGTGGACGTCGTCATACACATCCAGCACGCCGAGGAGCGAGTGTATTACGCCCTCGAACGGCTCTGGAAGGACTGTCCGACGATCCCGTTCGTCGACGCAGCCGAGCCCAGTCGGTGAACGCCGACGCACTTCCCGGCGCGGAGGCGCAGGGGTGATACCGCAGCGCCTCCTGCTGTGGCGACACGGCCGGACGGCGTGGAACGCCGAGCGGCGCTTCCAGGGTCAGTCCGACGTACCGCTGGACTCCGTGGGAATCACCGAGGCGACTGCGGCCGCCGTACTGCTGGCCGAGGAGAAGCCGGACCTCATCGTCTCCAGCGACCTCTCGCGGGCGATGCTGACGGCGCGGGCGCTGGCCGACATCACTGCTTTGCCGATCCGCGCAGACGCCCGGCTCCGGGAGAGCGGCCTGGGGCGCTGGGAGGGTCTGACCCGAGTCGATGTGGAGCGTGACTTTCCGGGGGAATGGGAGCAGTGGCGTACCGGAGGCCTCGCGCGTCGTGGCGGGGGGGAGTTGCACAGCGAGGTTGCCGAACGCGCGCTGGCCGCAGCCGCCGATGCCGACGGGCACACGGTCGTCCTGGTAACACACGGCGGCACGGCAAGAGTGCTCACCGCCCACTTGCTGGGTCTGCCCCCGTCCCTGTGGCGGGTGCTCGGCCCGCTCGCCAATTGCCACTGGACCGATCTGCGGCGGGAACCTGGTCGGTGGCGGCTGGATCGGCACAATGTCGGCCCGTTTCCGGACAGCGAGCCGGTCATATCCTCGGTCGATGCGGAGGAACCGGGGGAAGCGGACGCGGGTTAGCCGTGGGTTAGCCGAACGCATCGGGCCGGCGTACTGACGGCTCATTCCGGCTGGTCGCCGCTGTGGTGCGACTAGATTTCGCACATGCCCGGTCGTATCGCCATCGTCACCGACTCGACTGCCTATCTGCCAATCGGACTGGCCGAGGAGTTGGGCGTCACGGTCGTCCCGCTGCACGTCGTCCTGAACGGCGAGTCCGGGATCGAAGGTGTCGAGGTGACCCCCGACGATCTGGCGCGTGCGCTGTCCGAACGTCGTACGTCGGTGACCACGTCTCGGCCTACACCAGAGGACTTCGCCACAACGTACCGCAAGGCGCTGGCCGGCGGTGCCGAAGGCGTGGTGAGCGTCCACCTTTCCAGCGAGCTGTCCGGCACGTGGGACGCCGCCCGCCTCGCCTCCGTCGAGTGTGGACAGGACACGGTGCGCGTGGTGGACTCCCGCTCCGCAGCGATGGGTCTGGGCTTCGCCGTGCTGGCCGCCGCGGAGGCAGCTGAGGCGGGTTCCGGACTTGACGAGGTCGAGGCCATCGCCGAACGGGTCGTCGACCGGACGACGACGCTGTTCTACGTCGACACGCTGGAGCACCTGCGCCGGGGCGGCCGGATAGGCGCGGCCCAGGCGTTGCTCGGCACGGCGCTCGCGGTCAAGCCGCTGCTGCATGTCGTCGACGGGCGGATCGTGCCGCTGGAGAAGGTGCGTACCACCAGTAAGGCTTTGGCCCGGCTGGAGGAGCTGGCACTGGTGGCCGCCGGTGAATTCACGGTGGACATCGCCGTGCAGCACCTGGCCGCTGCCGAGAAGGCCGCCGCGCTGGCCGACCGCTTGCGTTCCCGGGTCCCACACCTGCACCGGCTGTATGCCTCCGAGGTCGGAGCCGTCGTCGGCGCGCATGTGGGACCGGGTCTGCTCGGGGTGGTCGTCGTACGGCGCTGATCGTGACTCCGCAGCCGTCCACAGCCGGAGCCGGTCGTCCACAGGGTGCTCCGGCACGGCGTCATCGGTCGGCCACTGTCTCTAGCTTCGGGCCGTGCTCTCGGTACCTCGATCTCGACAGACGGCAGCTGCCGACACGAACGCGGTTGAACGTCGGCTTGCGGCGCTCGGCAGCTGTAGTGGCAGCCGCGGCGGCGGCGGCGCCGGCGGCGATGACTTCACGCTGGCCGCGGAGGACGCTGCGGAGGCTCCCGGCGAGGTGGCATCGGCGGCTGAGGGGCACCGCATCCGGCTCGATCCTGGCCGGCCCGGGGCGGCTGTGCTGTTCCTGGTCGCTGTGCTGTCCGCCGCCCTTGCTGCGGGTGTGACCTGGGCGAGCCGACCCTCGATGGAGCCGGTCGCGGCAGCGCCGGTCGTGACGGCAGGGACCGCGGGGCCGACTACGACAGTGCCCGTGCCGTCGGCTCAGGTGGTCGTCGCGGTGGTCGGGCAGGTCGTGACCCCGGGGTTGGTGACGCTCCCGGCCGGCAGCCGGATCGCGGATGCTATCGCCGCCGCGGGTGGCGCGCTGCCGGATGCGGACCTCTCGACTGTCAATCTCGCTCGCGTCCTGGTGGACGGAGAGCAGGTGGCAGTGGGGGTGCCCGGGGCGGCGGCGGCGTCCGGCGGGGTGCCGGTGCCGGGCGCGGTGCCGGGCGCGGTGCCGGGCGCGCAGCCCGGTGGCGGTGGGCCGGGCTTGGTGAACGTCAACACCGCCACCGAGGCAGAGCTCGATGACCTGCCCGGCGTCGGTCCCGTGCTGGCAGGTCGCATCGTGCAATGGCGGGCCGACAACGGCGCCTTCACGTCGATCGAGCAGCTGCAGGACGTCGACGGTATCGGGCCCAACACGTTCGAGGACCTACGGGACCAGGTGACGGTATGACAGCTGCGGTTCAGCGGCAGGATCCCCCGCGGGCGGCCGACCTCCGGCTCGTGCCGGCCGCTGCAACAACCTGGACGGCGACAGCTGTCGGGCTGCACTCAACGCCCGGCGTCATGGCGGTCGCGGGTTGCCTGCTCGCGGTGCTGGCAGTTCTCGTCTTCCGGTCGCGACGCCCGTGGACCGCTGGGCTTGCCGTCGCTCTCGCCTTCGCTGGGGCGGCGTCGCTGGGCATGGCCGCCCGGGTGGCCGGCCGCGACTCCTCGCCGCTGGCGAGGCTGGCCGCGACGCAGGTCAGCGCGACCGTCGCGCTGACCATCACCGACGACCCGCGGCGGTTGACCGGCGGCTTCGACGGCGTCACTCGCGTGTTGGTGGCGGCCACCGCGACGGCCGTGGACTCCCCTGGCGGCCGGTGGCGGGTCGATGACGACGTCGTGGTGCTGGCGGACGCGGAATCGTGGTCAGGGCTGCTGCCGGGACAGCGACTCTCCGCGACCGGGCAGCTGCTGCCGGCCCGGGGCGGCGATCTGGCCGCAGCGGCGTTCGCTGCGCGAGGCCCCCCGGATCTGATCGGGTCACCGCCACCGCTGCAGCTGGCGGCCGGCTCCCTTCGGGCGGGTCTGGTCGAGGCTGCCGGCGTCCTTCCGGAGGGTCCCCGCGGATTGCTCCCGGGGCTCGTCGTGGGGGACACATCGACGATGGACCCGGTGCTCGTGGAGCAGTTCCGCGAAACCGGTCTGTCCCACCTGGTCGCCGTATCGGGGGCGAACTGCGCCATAGTCGTCGGCGCGGTGATCTGGCTGTTTCGTTGGCTCGGCCTGCCGAGGGTGCCGCTGGCCCTGGCGGCCGGGTTGGCGCTGGCCGGTTTCGTCGTGCTCGCCCGGCCGTCGCCCAGCGTGCTGCGCGCTGCGACGATGGGAGCGATCGCGCTGATCGCGCTGGCCTCCGGTCGGGCGAAGGCTGCCATTCCCGCGCTGGCGGCAACGGTCCTGCTCCTGGTCGTGTTCGTACCTGAACTGGCGTGGTCGCCGGGTTTCGCGCTGTCCGTGCTGGCGACGGCGGGGATCCTCGCGCTGGCACCCGGGCTGACCCGCAGAATGCGGGCGCGGCAGGTGCCGGCCGGGGTCGCCGAGGCCCTCGCCGTCAGCATCTCCGCCTGCGCAACGACGGCCCCGCTCATCGCCGCCCTGTCGTCGTCGGTCAGCCTCGTGTCGGTACCAGCGAACGTGCTGGCCGCCCCCGCCGTACCGCCGGCGACCGTACTCGGCGTGCTGGCCACCCTGATCTCACCCGTTTCGGACACGGCGGCGCAGGGTCTGGTCTGGTTGGCCGGGCTGCCGACACGGTGGCTGGTGCTCGTCGCCGAGCACGGCTCGCAGGTTCCGGACGCCACCGTGGCGTGGCCCGGTGGCGCTGTCGGCGGTGGGCTGTTCGCGATGCTGCTGGTGGCCGTGGTCGCGGCCGCCGCGCGTTGGCCTGCGCTGCGCCCACTCGGGCTGGCCGCTGCGTGCGGGCTGGCGTTGGTGGGGCTGCCGGTCCGGGTCCTCGGCGACGGGTGGCCGCCACCGGCATGGCTGTTCGTCGCCTGTGACGTCGGCCAGGGTGACGCGCTCGTCGTCAACGCCGGCCCGCAGACGGCGCTCGTGATCGACGCAGGCCCGGATCCGGCAGCTGTCGACTCCTGCCTGCGGGACCTCGGCGTACGGCGGGTGCCCTTGCTGGTCCTTACGCACATGCACGCCGATCACGTCGACGGGCTGGACGGGGTGTTGCGTGGCAGGTCGGTCGGCGTCATCGAGGTCGGCGCCCGCCCAGACGACGAGTCTGCCTGGTTCGGGGTGCGAGATGCGGCGGCACGGGCGGATGTGCCGATCGAGACGGCCAGGGTCGGGCAGGTTCGTTCGGTGGCCGGGGTGGGGGTGGAGGTGCTGGCTCCCGCCCGCGCGAGCAGCGGCACCCGCTCGGATGCGAACAACTCCTCGGTGGTGCTGATGGTGAGCAGTGCGGGCGTTCGGATGCTCTGCACCGGGGACATCGAAGTCGACGCGCAGCGTGCGCTCGTCCGCGCCGATCTGGAATTGAGCGCTGACGTCCTGAAGGTTGCGCATCACGGGTCGGCGTACCAGGACATCGCGTTTCTGGACGCCGTCGACGCCAGAGTCGCGGTGATCTCCGTGGGCTCTGACAACGACTACGGTCACCCGTCGCCCGGACTGATCGCTGAGTTGGAACGGCTCGGGATGCGGGTCCTCCGCACGGATACTGACGGCGCCGTGGCGCTCGGAGTCGACGTGGACGGGCGGCTGTGGGTAGCCGTCCGGGCGCGTGGCTCGCCGGGGGACTCCTGACAGCGGCACGTGCCACGATGTCGGACATGGTGGTCGCAACTGCGCCGGTCCGGCTCGTCCACGGCGAGGAGGAGTTGCTCCGTGCGCGCGCGGTGGCTGCGATCGTCGCCGCAGCGCGCCGGGCCGACCCCGATTGCGACGTCCGGCACGTAGCTGTCGGCCAGCTCGAGCCGGGCGACCTGTTCGACCTGCTGTCACCCTCACTGTTCGCGCAGGTGCGGGTGGTCGTGCTCACCGACGCGCACGAGGCGTCCAAGGACGTGGTCGCGGCGGTGCACGCGTATGCCGCCGACCCGGTGGAGGACATCGTCATCGTCGTCGTCCATGCCGGTGGCGCCCGCAACAAGGCGTTCGTGGACACATTGCGTAGGGCCGGGGTGCCCGTGGTGGACTGCCCCAAGCTGACCCGGTCGGAGGACCGGCTCGGCTTCGTGCGGTCCGAGGTGCAATCCCAGGGCGGCACCATCGACGCCGCGGCGGTGGCCGCCTTGCTGGACGCCGTCGGGACGGATCTGCGGGAGATCGCCGCGACGTGTGCTCAGCTGGTGTCGGACTGCGGTGGCCGCGTCGACGTGGCGGCCGTGCAGCGTTACCACCGCGGACGGGCGGAGGTCAGCGGGTTCTCGGTGGCCGACCGGGCGGTCGTCGGTGACCGAGCCGGTGCACTGGAGGCGCTGCGATGGGCGCTGTCGGTGGGTGTCCCGCACGTGGTCATTGCCGATGCGCTGGCCGACGGTGTGCGTTCGGTAGCTCGGGTCGGTTCCGCCGGGCGGGCTGATGATTACACCCTGGCGAGGGCGCTGGGAATGCCGCCCTGGAAGGTGAAGCGCGCCAAGTCACAGGCCCGAGGCTGGAACGAGCGGGGGCTGCACCGAGCGATGCAGGTGGTTGCCGAGCTGAATGCGGAGGTCAAGGGGACGGTGGCGGATCCCGGTTACGCGCTGGAACGGGCTATCAGGCTGCTCGCGATCGCACATTCCGACCGTGCTGCGACCCGCTGAGCGCGGCTGGTCGAAGGTCGGTGCTCGCCGCGGAACTCGTTACGGCTCCTGGCTTTACTGCACCGTTGGCTCAGTCGCCTCTATCTGGTCCGCTCAGAGCTTCGCGGCCTGCTGAGCCATGGCTGACTTCTTGTTGGCTGCCTGGTTCTTGTGGATGATGCCCTTGCTCGCGGCCTTGTCCAACTTGCGCGCAGCGGAGGCGAGCGCCTGGGTCGCACCATCCTTGTCGCCGGCCGCTACGGCCGCGCGAAAGCGGCGAACCGACGTGCGCAGGGCCGACTTGACCGACTGGTTGCGCAGCCGAGCCTTCTCGTTCGTCGCAATGCGCTTGATCTGAGACTTGATGTTCGCCACGCGTGAGCCAACCTCTTGAGACCTAGGGGATTCCGGACGCACCGAGGGTGCACCGGCACAGCAAACCAGGTTACCAGCCACACCGGATGCCTACCTACACGCACATGCCGGCGAGCGGCATGGTACGGCGACGCCGACGGTCCACGGGTAGGCCGAGTAGGCCGACCACACCTGCCACGCGACATGTGGGGAAGTGGACGTGTCCCGTTCGTCCGAGACGTACACTTCCCCACATCTCAGAGCGACCAACGCCCGCTCGTGGAATTGCGTTGGAAGGCGCGGATCGTCGGCATCGTCGATGGCGGGGGTGCGCACCCATGCACCCGATGGTCTACGGAGCTCACTGCCGACAGCAACGGAATAGGGCGCGTGGGACGATGAGACCAGCCGTGACAGCCGGCCGACCATGTCCGAGATGACCCCGCCAGAGACGGACCTTAGTGAGCCAGCGTAGCGAGCACGCCCAAGGGCAGAGCGGGCGCGA
>Ga0136640_10000163_pt1 | contig 23882 bp, 20 predicted proteins | sample AntDrymUQ8642106_2_FD_105498 | JGI IMG/M metagenome (GOLD analysis project Ga0136640, IMG submission 105498) | Polar desert sand microbial communities from Dry Valleys, Antarctica - metaG UQ864 (21.06) | ecosystem: Environmental > Terrestrial > Soil > Desert | place: Antarctica: Dry Valley...
CCTGATCATCGATCAGGGCACCCAGAAGGTGGTCGACGATCCGCGGTTCGCCGACGTTGCCGGGCGCCTGAAGGGTCAACTGCGGGTCATCAACCAGCCGAACCTCGGCGGCTCGGGTGGTTTCTCCCGCGCGATGGATGAGACCGCCACCAAGGGCGAGAGCACCTACTGCCTGCTGCTCGATGACGACGTGGTGTGCGAGCCGGAAGGCATCTTGCGGGCGGTCACCTTCGCCGACCTCACGCGCACCTCGACCATTGTCGGCGGCCAGATGTTGAGTCTCTACGACCGGTGCGTGCTGCACGCCTACGGTGAGGCGGTTGCGCAGTACCGCTGGTTCTGGGGTCCGGCCCCGGGCACGTTCCACGGCATGGACTTCGGGCAGCGCAGCCTGCGAGCTACTCCATGGCTGCACCGTCGCATCGACGTCGATTACAACGGTTGGTGGATGTGTCTGATCCCCACCGACGTGATCCGCAAGATCGGGTTGTCGGTGCCCATGTTCATCAAGTGGGACGACGCGGAGTACGGGCTGCGGGCACGGGAGGCCGGTCACCCGACGGTGACGCTGCCCGGGGTTGCGGTCTGGCACGTGCCGTGGCACGAGAAGGACGACACGCTGGACTGGCAGGCCTACTTCCACCGGCGCAACCGGGTCTCGTCGGCCCTGCTGCACTCTCCGTACGAGCGCGGTGGCCGATTGATCCTGGAGAGCTTCCAGACCCAGGTGAAGCACCTGCTCGCGATGCAGTACTCCGCTGCCGAGATGGGCCTGATGGCGATCGAGGACCTGCTGGAAGGGCCCCAGCGGATGCACCGCGACGTCGCCGAGCGGGTCCCCGAGTTGCGTGCGCTGCGCAAGGAGTACGCCGACTCACAGCTGGCCGACGATCTGGAGAAGTTTCCGCCCGCGCGTCGCAAGAAGCCGCCGAAGCGGGGACAGTCACCGATGGCGCCGACGGGCAAGGTGGGGTTGGTGCGCAGCGTCGCGCTGGGTTCCGTGCGCCAGCTGCTTCCGGTGCGGGCCAGCGCACGGCGCAACCCTGAGCTCGCCGTGCCGCACCTCTACCTGAACTGGTGGCGGCTTGCGCAGGTCGACAGTGCGCTGGTCTCTGGGGCTGACGGCGCCAGCGCCGCGTGGTATCAGCGTGAGCCAGAGCTGTTCCGCAGCTTGCTTGCCCGCTCGGTGACCCTGCATGCGCAGCTGTGGCGCGAGTGGCCGCAGCTGTGTGAGCAGTACCGGCAGGCGCTGCCGACCATGTCGTCGCCGGAGGCGTGGCGCCAGACCATCGAGGAGCATGGGTCCTGAGCACGTAGCCTCAAGGGTGTGCCACGGTCGCAGTCCCGCTTAACGCTGGCCATGACCGTGGCGGTCGTGGCGGTGGTTGGGCTGCTGCTGGCCGCTGCCGGGCTGGTTGCAGTGTCGGCGTCACGGACCTCAACCGGTGCGGGCAGCACCCCGACTGGCACGGTTGGCCCGGACGGCGCCACGGTCGCGCCTGACGATGCCCAGGCGCAGACACTGACCCGTCCCGTACGCCGGTACGTGGCGCTCGGTGACTCGTTCACCGCCGGGCCGTTGATCCCCTTCGTCGACGGCTCTCGTACCCGCTGCCTGCGCTCGAGCGCCAACTATCCGTCGGTGCTGGGTTCGTGGCTGGGTGTGCGCCGAATGGTCGACGTGAGTTGCTCTGGAGCCACCACGGCCGACCTTCGTTGGCAGCGGCAGGCGCTGACCGAAGGCACTGACCTGGTGACGGTCGGTGCCGGCGGCAACGACTTCGGCATCTTCGCGACGCTGGCGGGCCGATGTGTCGCCCTCGCGAGCGGTGACCGCGCAGGAGCGCCGTGCCGGGACAGTCTCACTCGCCTAGATGAGACCGACCGGATGCTGCTGCGGGCTCGTCGCGTCGAGCATCGACTGTCGGCCCAGTTGCGCGGAATCTCCAGCCTGGCGCCCGACGCGCAGATAGCGGTGGTCGGCTATCCGCGGATCTTTCCGGCTGCCGGCACATGTTCCGCGCTGCCACTAGCCGACGGCGACTATGGCTGGGCGGACCGCGTGCAGCGCACCCTCAACAGTTCGCTGAAGCGGGCAGCCACCCAGGCCGGGGCATGGTTCGTGGACACCTACCGCGGCTCGCAAGGTCACGACGCCTGCGCCGGCGACGACGCCTGGGTCAACGGCCGCACCACGGTGCCGACGCAGGCGCTGGCCTTTCATCCCTACGCCGAGGGCATGCGCGCCACCGCGGCGGCCACCCATCACCGGCTGACCGGCGAGCGGGTGTCGCCCCGCATGCGCAGGTTGGCTGAGCGACGCGCAGCGGTACGCCCCAAGGGTGCGCTGACGCTGCGCGGGCAGCGGTTCATTGCCGCGCTGTTCGCCGGCCGCTGAGCGCGGCACGGGTGTGCTCAACGTCGCGGGCCATCTGTTCGGTCAGCTGGGCAACGTCGTCGAAACGCACCTGGGGGCGGAGGAACACGCGGAAGGCCACCTCCACCTCCACGCCGTACAGCGCGAGGTCGTCGCGGTCGAGCACGTATGCCTCGACTCGGCGGCTAGCGCCGGCGAAGGTGGGGTTGGTGCCAACGCTGATGGCCGCCGGCACCGCGGCGCCCGACTGCTGGTCCGTGCGCCGCAGGGTGCCGGCATACACCCCGTCGGCAGGGATCGCGATCCATGGCGGAGCTGCCACATTGGCGGTCGGATAGCCCAGCTGGCGACCGCGCCGGTCGCCCTCGACCACAGCCCCACGGACGGCGTGATCGCGACCCAAGACCTGGCCGGCAGCGGCGACGTCACCACTCGCCACTGCGGCCCGCGCAACGCTCGACGACCACCGGAACGTCTGCTCACCGGCGGCGATTTCGACGGCATGGGTGTCGAAGCCCCAGTCGTCGCCGGCCGCGCGCAGCGCAGCGACATCACCGGCGGCTCGAGCGCCGAAGCGGAAGTCCGCTCCCACGACGACTGCCGCTGCGTGCAAGGTCTCCACCAGCACCCGGGTGACGAACTCCGGTGGCGTCCACGATGCGACGCCACGGTCGAACGGAAGTGCCAGCACGTGGTCCGCCCCGGCCGCGGTCAACAACTCTGCTCGCTGGGGCAGACCGGTGAGCAGCAGCGGAGCACGCGTCGGCGCCAACACCTGCAGCGGGTGCGGGTCGAACGTCACCGCGATGACCGACACGTCGCCCAGATGACGAGCGACATCCGCCGAGCGCGCAAGCACGAGTTGGTGCCCACGGTGCACACCATCGAAGTTGCCCACGGTCACCACCGTGGGTTTCTGTGTGGTGACCTCGCTGAGCTGGTGCCACACGCTCACCGGGCGGGCTCCTTGGGTGCGGTCGGCCGGCACCGGACACGTCGAATCATTGTCTGGTCAGCCGCCCGTCGGCAGCCCTCGATTGCGTACGCAGTCCGTCGTAGCGCGCCAGCGACACAGCCCCGACGAGGGTGCAGACCAGCCCGACAGCTACTGGTAGATGCCATCCGGCGCGGATTGCGTCACCCAACACCCACACTCCCAACAACGCCGGCACAGCGGTCTGAATGACGATCATCGGCGCCGTCGCCGCAGTGACGGCGCCGCGTTGCAGCGCCACGGAGTACAGCAGGAAGCCCATCGGGCCGGCGGCCAACAGCAGGTATGCGGCAGGTGCGGTCAGCACCACTGCCGGTGACAGCGCGGGCAGCAACCGGGCTGCGATCGCGGTGGTCGCGAAGCACACCCCAGCAGACGCGCTGAGCACCGAGGTGGCTAGCCCGCCCGGGCTGCGGGCCGCAACCGCCCCGAGACCCGCCACAACGAGCAGCCCAGCAAGCATTCCAGCCTGTAGCGGTCCGGCGCCGGACTGGCCACCGGTTTGACCTGAAGCGGCCGTGAGCAGTGCCAGACCAACACAGACTGCCGCCACCGCTGCACACTCGGGCGCCGTGAGTGGGTCGCCGAAGATGCGCACGGCCAGCAGCGCCGTGATCGCCAGGCTGATTGCGATGGCGGCCTGGGCGAGGAACAGCGGCAGCTCACGGATCGCCACCAGATGCAGCAGGAATCCGGCAATGTTGCACAGCACCGCTGCGACGAAGGCCGGCTGGCGCAGCAACCGCACCAACATCCGGGGGTCGAGGTGCCGAGCGGTTGGCACCTGCCGCGCACCACTGGCTTGCAGCATCGCCGCCGAGCCGAAGACGACAGCCGACAACAGCGCAGCCCCGAGACCGAGAGCCATGCCTCAGGCCCGCTGGCGCCGGCCGTTGACCGTGAGATAGAGGCTGAGCAACCCGTAGTAGGCGAGATAGGCCAATGACAAACCGACAACCACCGGATGCGGGTCGGGCATCTGGGTCAGCAGGGCGCCGTAGGCGGTCAGCCAGCCAGCAGTCAGGGCGAGGTTCAGCCGCCGGAAGGCGACGGTTCGGGACGGATAGATGTAGCGGACCGGGACGAACACCAACACCGCGCAGGCAAGCAGCAGCAGCGCAGTCGACATCTGGCCGAGCCCGAGCACCACGACGTAGAACGCCACCACGTTCCAATAGCTGGGGAACCCGAGGAAGAAGTGGTCATCGGTCTTGGCGTCGACCCGACAGAACTGATAGCTGGACGCGAGCAGGGGGAGGGCAGCAAGCATCGCACCACCCGCACCGTCCGGAAGGTAGCCGCCGGTCCACAGGAGCACCATCGGGGCGAACGCGTAGGTCAGGTAGTCGACGATGTCGTCCAGCCGCGCGCCGTCGAACCACGGGATGGTCTGTTTGACCCGCAGCCGGCGCGCCAGCATCCCGTCGGTGCCGTCGATGATCAGCGCGATCAGCCCGAGCCACAACGCACGGATGGCGTTGCCGTCCATGGCGGCCACCACGATCAACAGCGCAAGCACCGAGCCGCTGGCTGTGTAGACATGCACCGCCAGCCCGGCGAGTCGCAGCTTCTTTGACTCGATCTCGGGCTCGTTCGCCACGTCGTAGGTCGTCAGGGGTGTCTCCTGGGCGGCTTTGCGGTGGGCGAGGATCGGAATGTCGGCTCCACTCTCTCACGGGATGACGCTCGCTTCATTAAACGGCACGGTGCGACAATCACCCATGCGCATTCCTGATCAGGATGACTTCGCCGAGATGGCGCGTACTCTCAACGAGGCGCCCACCGTGGACGAGACCCTGGAGCGCATCGTGCAGCTGGCTCTGAAGTCCCTGGACTGCACCTACGCAGGCATCTCCTACTCGGAGACCCGGGTGAAGAAGGTCGAGACCGGCGCGGCCTCGCATGAGGTGGTGCGCGCCGGCGACCAGGCGCAGTACGAGCTGGGTGAGGGGCCCTGCCTGCAGGCGTTGGTTGACGGCAAGAGCTATCGCATCGACGACACCGTCGGGGACGAGCGGTGGCCCCGGTGGGGTGAGCGTGCGCAGGGTCTTGGTCTGCGCAGCACGTTGGGGGTGCAGCTGTGGCATGACGGCACGATCCTTGGGGCCTTGAATTTGTATTCTGCCGAGGTCGGCCATTTCGACGACGACGACCTGCAGGCGACCGAGGTCTACGCCGCGCACGCTGCGGTGGCGCTCGGCCGGTCCCGCAAGGAGTCGCATCTGCGCCGGGCGATCGACTCCCGCCATCTGGTGGGGATGGCGCAGGGCATCTTGATGGAGCGTTTCGGTCTGGACCAGCAGCGCGCATTCGCCGTGCTGCGGCGCTACTCACAGCACCACAACATCAAGATCCGCATCGTCGCCGAGCAGTTGGTCGCCACCCGCGAGCTGCCCGACGGCTCGGCGTCACCGGATCTGGATGCGAGTCAGGTGACCTCGCACCTCGATGGGGCAGCTCAGTCCGTCACGGAGTCGTAGACCTCGATCAGCCTGCGCGCGCGTACGTCGGGCGCATGCTCACGCAGATACCGCGCCCTGCCTGCTTTGCCCAGTCGGCGCAGCAGTGCAGGATCGTCGAGCACCCCGACCAGTCCTGCTGCCAGCCTCGCCGGATCGTGGCCGGACAGGCAGACCCCCGTCTCGCCATGCCGGACCAGCTCGGCTGCCGGCCGGTCGCCCAGCGCCAGCACCGCTCGTGCCGCCGCCATGGCGGCGAGCGGAGCACGCGGCACCGTGTGCTGCGTGGCCACGTCCAGCACCCCGTCGACCTTCGCCAGCAGTGGCCAGGTGACCGTGGCCGTCGCATGCACACGTCCAGACATGGCATCGGGCCACGAGCGCAGGGCGTTGGCGAACCGGCGGGTCCGGGAGTCCCGTCCGGCAGCGCCGGCTAAGACCAGGTGCACGTCGGTCGATGCGCGGAGCACCCGCTCGACGACGTCCATGACGATGGGGGTGAGGCCGTCGCCGATGACCGCGATCACCGGGGCCCGGTCAGTCGGCGGGTGGTTCGGCGGGTCGGCCGGGCACCGTGGCGCTGCCGGCGGCAGCACATGCAGCAACTTGGCGGGAACGCCGTTGCGCAGTGCATCCAGCCGATGTTGCGGCGACTGCATCACCAGCGCTGAGGCATGCTCGGCCAGACTCCACTCCGGCGTACCCGGCGCCCCCAGCGGCTCAAGCACCACCATCGAGCCGGGCGCCCCGTCGGCGCTCAGATGGCTCTGCCTGACCGCGGTGGCCACCACCCCTGCCTCCCAGCCGATGGCGTGTACGAGGCGTGTGGCGTTGTCGGTCAACGCGTCCGCGACGTCTTCGAGGGTGGTGGCGTCCAGCATCTCCAGCGAGCGGCGGCGAACCCCATAGGGCACGTTGTGCGCCTTGCGGCGCACGGGCAGCACCTGGGCGGGCGCCCGTCCCTCAACGCGGGCAAGCCGAGCCACCGCGTCAAAGATCTCCAGCACTGCGGCTTCGGGTCGCTCGAGGTCGGTGCGCGCCACAGGGTCACCGAGGGGAGCCAACACGGTCACCGAGCAGGACGCCGGTGATTCACACCGTGGTGACGAGCCCAGGTCTGCACTCAAGACAGCCTCCCGCGGACTTGTCAGGTCGCAGACTCAGTGCCCTGATCGCACGGAAGTAAACGTCGGATCTCACGCCGGTTCAAAAACGACGATCGGCCTGGCGGCGCCGACGCTCACGTCATACAGGGCCAGCAACCGTTCGGAGTCGTCGAGCAGCGCGACCGTCCCGTCGGGCGCAGCGAGACCGTCCAGCGCCTGACCGTAAGAGATGGCACGTGCCTGCGCGGCGTCGCATCGCACAGTGGGGAACACGCCGTGCACCGCCTCGGCGAGGCTGAGCATCCCGAGCGGCTGGTGCTCAAGCTCGGCCAGCGTGCGAGCACGGTCCAGGCCGAACGGTCCGACGGCGGTGCGCCGCAGCGCCGTCAGGTGCCCGCCGACACCCAACTGGGCGCCCAGGTCCCTGGCCAGCGCCCGGACATAGGTGCCAGCCGAGCATCGAAGTGTCACCTCGACGTCCACGCACTGCGGGCCAAGCCGCACCCACGAGGCGGTGAGGGAGTGCACCGTGACCAGTCGCGGCGCCAGTGCAACCTGCTCACCGCGGCGCACCCGCTGGTATGCCCGTTGGCCGTTGACCTTGACCGCCGAAACCGCGGACGGCACCTGCTCGATGGTCCCCACGAAGTCCTGCAACGCCCGGCGCACGCGCTGCTCGCCCAGGTGCTCGGTGCCGTGCTCGGCGGTGATCTCGCCCTCGGCGTCGTCGGTAGTGGTGGTGGCGCCCAGTCGGATCGTCGCAACATAGGCCTTGTGGGTGAGCGCCAGCTGACCGAGCAGCCGGGTGCCTCGCCCGACGCCAAGCACCAGCACCCCGGTTGCCATGGGGTCGAGGGTGCCGGCGTGCCCGACGCGGCGGGTGCCGACCAGCCGGCGGACCCTGGCGACCACGTCGTGTGACGTCAGGCTTGGCGGCTTGTCGACCACCAGCACCCCGGTCGGTGACGGCGTCTGCGCCCCAGCGGCACCCACCTCAGCGCGGGACGTCGAGGTCCCCGGGCTGGTCCTCATCGGGGTGCCGGTACGGGTCGGACTCCCCCGCGTACGCCGCGCCCGCAGCCCGGCGTGCCACCTCGGCATCGCTGGCCTGCGCGCGTGCCAGCAGGTCGTCGATGTGCCGGGCGTTCTCCGGGACGGCGTCGAGGACGAATTCGACCGACGGGGTGTGCCGCATCCCTAGCTGTTTGCCGACCTCTGAGCGGATCACCCCGGTCGCGCTGTGCAGCGCGATCGCGGTGCCCTCGATGTCGGTCGCCTCACCGAGCACGGTGTAGAAGACGGTGGCGTGCTGGGTGTCGCCGGTCACCCGCACGTCGGTGACGGTGACGAACCCGAGGCGGGGGTCCTTGATCCGGCGCTCCAGCATCTCGGCCACGATCACGTGGACACGCTCGGCGATCTTGCGGACTCGTGGCGAGGCCATGTGGAGCTCCCGGGGTGACGGTACGTGGTGGACTGTTAAGCGTAAACGGGGCGCTCAGTCGTCGATCGAGCGGACCATTCGGCGCACCTGCAGCACCTCGACGTCCGGCCGTGACCAGGCCCAGCGCTCCACCTGATCGCAGACCCGCGCGACCTGCTCTGCGGTCCCCGACACCGTGGCAACCCCCAGCATGGTGCGGCGCAGGAGGTCGTGTTGACCGGTCTCGGCAACGGCGACCTCGAAGTGCCGACGCAGGTCCGCGACCAAGGGACGCAGCACGGCGCGCTTCTGCTTCAGCGAAGCAACGTCGCCGAGCAGCAGGTCGACCTGCACCGCCCCGACGTACACAGCCAGCATTATCGCGCCGATCGCACCAATCGCGCCCTGCCCCCACCCCACCCTTTCGCCCATCCGCGCATTTCGTCGGTACGGAATGCGCGGATGGGCGGCGGGGTGGGTGGGTCAGGTGCGGGTCAGCTCACGCATCTCGAACGACTCGATCACATCGCCGATCTTGATGTCGTTGTAGCCGCGCAACGTCAACCCGCACTCGAAGCCCTCACGAACCTCGGTGGCGTCGTCCTTGAACCGCTTGAGGCTTGACAGATCGACGCTGTCGGCGACGACCGCGCCGTCGCGCGACAGCCGGGCCTTGGCGTTGCGCCGGATGACCCCGCCAGTGACCATGCAGCCTGCGATGTTGCCGATCTTGGACGAGCGGAACACCTCGCGGATCTCCGCAGTGCCCAGCTGGGCCTCCTCGAACTCCGGCTTGAGCATCCCGCGCAGAGCGGCCTCGATCTCCTCGATGGCGTTGTAGATCACCGAGTAGTAGCGGATCTCGACACCCTCGCGGTCGGCCAGCTCCGTCGCCTTGCCCTGCGGGCGGACGTTGAAGCCGATGATGACCGCGTTGGAAGCCGCCGCCAGGTTGACGTTGGTCTCGGTGATCGCGCCGACGCCGCGGTCAATCACCCGCAGTGAGACGTTCTCGCCGACGTCCAGGCCTGCCAGCGCGTCCTCGAGGGCCTCCACCGAGCCGGACACATCCCCCTTGAGGATGAGCAACAGCTCGTCGGACTCGCCCTTCTCCATGCTGGACATGAAGTCCTCGAGGGTGCGCCGGCCGGTCCGCTGCGCCAGCAGCGCGTTGCGCTCGCGCGCCTCACGTCGCTCGGCGATCTGTCGGGCCACCCGGTCGTCGTTGACCACCATCAGGTTGTCTCCGGCACCGGGAACGGCCGTCAAGCCGAGCACCAGCACCGGACGTGACGGGGTCGCCTCCGCCACGTTGGCGCCGTGTTCGTCGAGCATGGCCCGCACCCTGCCGTAGGCAGGACCGGCCACGACCGAGTCACCGACGCGCAGCGTGCCGCGCTGGATCAAGACCGTGGCAACGGGGCCACGACCGCGGTCGAGGTGCGCCTCGATGGACAGACCCTGGGCGTCCTGGTTGGGGTTGGCCCGCAGGTCGAGGGCGGCGTCTGCGGTGAGCACAATGGACTCGAGCAGCTGCTCCAGCCCGGTGCCCGACTTGGCGGAAACGTTGACGAACATGGTGTCGCCGCCGTACTCCTCGGGGACCAAGCCGTACTCGGTGAGCTGGCCGCGGGCCTTGGTGGGGTCGGCGTCAGGCTTGTCGACCTTGTTCACCGCCACCACGATCGGGACCCCGGCAGCCTGGGCGTGGTTGAGCGCCTCGACTGTCTGTGGCATCACCCCGTCGTCGGCGGCAACGACCAGCACAGCGATGTCGGTGGCCTGCGCCCCGCGGGCACGCATCGCGGTGAACGCCTCGTGACCGGGGGTGTCGATGAAGGTGATCTTGCGCTCGGTCTCGTCGACAGTGGTGGCCACCTGGTAGGCACCGATGTGCTGGGTGATGCCACCGGCCTCATCGTCGACGACGTTGGCGTCGCGCAACGCGTCCAGCAGCTTCGTCTTTCCGTGGTCGACGTGGCCCATCACGGTGACGACCGGTGGACGGGGGGCCATCGCCGCTGCGCCGCCCTCGTCCTGGCCGAACTCCAGGTTGAACGAGTCGAGCAGCTCGCGGTCCTCGTCCTCGGGCGAGACGACCTCGACGTTGTACTCGAGCTCGGTGCCCAGCACCTGCAGCGTCTCATCGTTCACCGACTGGGTTGCCGTGACCATCTCACCGAGGTGGAACAGCACCTGCACCAGCGACGCCGGGTCGACGCCGATCTTCTCGGCGAAGTCGGTCAGCGAGGCGCCCCGCGCCAGCCGGACGGTCTCACCCTCACCCTTGCGCAGCCGCACTCCACCGGTGATGGGTGCCTGCATATTGTCGAACTCTTGCCGCTTGGCGCGCTTCGACTTACGACCGCGCCGCGAAGGACCACCAGGTCGGCCGAAGGCCCCCTGGGTGCCTCCCCGACCGGCCCGTCCTGGCCCACCCGGTCGGCCACTGGGGGGGCCACCCGGGGCTCCACCCGGCCCGCCGCCGAAGCGGCCACTGCCGGGTCCGCGGCCCGCCGGGGCACCGGGACGTCCCGGCGCTGCTGGCCGACCCCGAGTACCGGCGGGACCGCCTGCGCGGCCGGACAGACCCGGAGCGCCCTGCTTGGGCATCATCGCCGGGTTTGGGCGCGGCATGCCCGGCACCGCATCCGGCCGGCCGGGTGCTCCCGACTCGCGAGCGGCTGGCGGCTGGCCTGCACCCGGGTCGGCGCTCGGCCCGGGACGCCCCGGTCGCTGCATGCCCTGGGTGGACGAGAAGGGGTTGTTGCCCGGACGAGGCGCGCCACCGCCAGGAGGCTTCCCCGTCAGCCGCGGACCTGGTTGACCGGGACGGGGAGCCCCACCCGGTCGAGGCGCCGGCCGTGCGGGGCTCGGCGACGGCGAGCCCGGTGCCGGCGACGACGGCTGCGCGGCCGATGGACCAGCCGCCGACCCGTTTGTGGGCCCGGTCGTGGGTTCGGTCGTGGGTTCGGTCGCTGACTCAGTGCGTGCCGCCTCGGTGGGGGCCAGGTCCGCAGGTACCGGCCCTGCGGCGGTGGGCTCCGCGGGGGTTGGCTCCGCGGGGGTTGGCTCCGCGGGGGTGGGCTCCTGAGTTGCCGGGCCGCCGTGCGATGCCGGCGGCTCCAGGGTCGGGGCCTCGGGCTCGATCTTCGCGGGGTCAGCAGCAGCCGACTCGGCAGGGGAAGCAGCCGGCTGCGGCCCCGCCTTCTTGGCTGGCGTCGCTTGGGCTCTCAACTGGTCGCCGAACTGCTCATTCAACCGTCGCACAACGGGCGCCTCAACGGTGGAGGACGCGCTCTTGACGAACTCCCCCATGTCTTTGAGGGTTTCCAGCACCATCTTGCTGGGGACGCCGAGCTCTTTGGCGAGCTCGTGGACGCGGGCCTTGGCCACAATTCTCCTTCGTGGTCCAGGCCCATCGTCGGGCACAGACCGGTCGTTAGACGTACATGGTCATCTCGAGGAACTCATCGAGCGCTCATGAGCGGTCACTCGCTTCCTGTCGGGTCATCACGGGTGGTGACGATCTGTTGTCGTACGCGGGCGAGATCAACCGGTCCCTCCACGCGGAGGGCGCGGCCGAAGGCGCGTCGTCGTTCGGCAAGGTCAAGGCATGTTGTCGTGGAATGCAGGTGCGCCCCACGGCCCGGTGCCGATCTGCGCGGGTCAGGCACCAACACCGTAGGGATGTCACTGCCGAGAGCCACCACGCGGATCAACTCGGTTGCGCTCGCCCGTCGCCGGCACCCCACACACGTACGCGTCGGCGCGCGAGCCATCGCCTTACATGGTAGCGGAACGCCCGGCTCAGTCGTCCGCACCGGGGGTATCCGGACGGATGTCGATGCGCCACCCGGTGAGCCGGGCCGCCAGCCGCGCATTCTGACCCTCCTTGCCGATGGCCAGCGACAGCTGGTAGTCGGGCACGATCACCCGGGCCGAGCGACTGGCGGCGTCGACGATCCGCACTGATGACACCCGAGCCGGTGACAGCGCATGTGCGACGAACTCGGCCGGATCCTCCGCGTAGTCGACGATGTCGATCTTCTCGCCGTGCAGCGCGCTCATCACGTTGCGGACCCGTTGTCCCATCGGGCCGATGCACGCTCCCTTGGCGTTGACACCGGACACGGTCGCATGCACGGCCAGCTTTGTGCGGTGCCCGGCCTCGCGGGCGACCGCGGCGATCTCGACGCTCCCGTCGGCGATCTCCGGGACCTCCAGAGCGAAGAGCTTCTTCACCAGATGCGGGTGGCTGCGCGAGACCATCACCTGGGGGCCACGCATGCCCTTGCGCACGCTCACCACGAGGCACTTGAGTCGCGAGCCGTGCTCGTAGCGTTCGCCCGGCACCCGCTCACCGGCCGGCAGCAGGGCCTCCAGCTTGCCCAGATCGACCAGTACATCGTCGGGGTTGCGGCCTTGCTGGACGGTGCCGGACACGAGGTCACCCTCACGACCGGCGAACTCGCCGAACCGCTGCTCGTCCTCAGCATCGCGAAGTCGCTGCAAGATGACCTGACGGGCCGTCGTCGCGGCGATCCGTCCAAAGCCGGTCGGAGTGTCGTCCCACTCAGCCGGTGCGGGCCCGGCAGTCGGATCGCCGGTCGCCAGCCCGTCCGCACCGACATCGTCACCGGAGTGCCCGGCCGCGGACGCCTCACGTGCCCACACCACCACGTGCCCGGTCTTACGGTCCAGCTCGACGCGGGCGTGCGGCTGAGCTCCCTCGGTGCGCTCGTAGGCGACGAGCAGGGCCTGCTCGATCGCAGCCACCACCACCTCGAACGGGACGTCCTTCTCGCGTTCGAGCATGCGAAGCGCAGCCATGTCGATATCCATGTCGCTCAGGCCTCCCGGGATGTGAACTCGACCTGCACCACGGCGCGCTTGACGTCGGCATAGGGCACCCGGTGCGGGTGGGCGTCGACCAGCACGTCCGCGGCCTGGTCGTCGGCGGCGGTGATCCGCCCGGTAAACGCCCGGGGCTCCGGGGCGTGCTCGACGATGGCGACCGACACCAGCCGGCCGATGTTGCGTGACCAGTGCCGGGGCAACGTCAAGGGGCGGTCCACCCCCCGGCTGGTGACCTCCAACGTGTACGGCCGCTCTCCCATCGCATCACTGGCGTCTAGCTCCTGCGAGACCGCCCGGGTGACCACAGCGATGTCATCCAAGGTGAGGTCACCAGCTCGGTCAATCACGAGGCGGAGCACGTGTCGACGTCCTGCCGTCGCCAACTCGACGGCATCGAGGTCCGCGCCGGCCGACCCTACCGTCGGGGTCAACAGCTGTTGAAGGCGGTCGTTGGATGACACGTTCATCGCCGCCTCCTTGCTGTGCGGTTGTGGTTGGTCTGGTGCCGACCCGCCCAGGCGGGGATCCCAGCCTATACGGGCGGCGGCCGGGTAGCGTCCATGCCCGTGGGCTCGACTCGGCTGTCTCGACGGCAAGCGCTGACCGTCGGCTGCGTGCTGGCTGCTGTCCCGGGAGCAGCCGCGTTGGCGGGGTGTCGGGGACCTGTGGACCGAGCAGAGCGCGACACTGAAACGCAACTCGCCGCCGAGACCGATGCATCCGCGGCGCAGCAGGTGGCACGTACTGCTGCCGACCTGTCTGCCACCATGCAGGCAACCGGGCGGCGGCACGCCGGCTTGCGCAACCTGTTGCAGCCGATGGCTGACCGGCACGCCGAACACGTGCACGCGTTCAGCTCGCAGACATCCCCGCCGACGGGGAGGAGCGGCAGGGTGCCAAGCACCGCCAAGGCTGCCCTGCGCGTGCTGCTGGGAGACGTTCAGCGTTCGGCCACGGCTGCTCGCGCTGCGGCCATGCACGTTGACAGCGGTGACCTCGCCGCTGCACTAGCCGCTAGCGCAGCCTGTCATGCCCAGCACGAGGTGCTGCTGTCTGCGGCAGCGGCGCAGGCGCCCGGTAGCGGGCAGTCCTGACGATAGTGTCGGGGTCGATGATGACCGCCGAGCAGTCGCTGTCTGCATTGCAAACCGCGCTGGCCGCCGAGCACGCGGCCGTGTACGCCTATGGGGTGTGCGGCGGGGTGCTGGACGGCGGCTCGTCTGCTGGCGTACGGGCGCGTGACGGCTACCTCGCCCATCAACAGCGCCGCGAGCGGCTGCAGCGGGAACTGCGAGCGCTCGGTGCCGAGCCGGTGGCAGCGCTGCCCGGCTACGACCTGCCGGGACCGGTCACCAACATCGGGTCCGCTGCCCGCCTCGCACGCCTTGTGGAAGACCGGTGCGCCGTCGGATACGCCGACCTGGTCCGCCAATCCACACCACCGGTACGCCGCCTGGCCGTGGACTGGCTCAGTGAGGCTGCCACCCGCGGGCTCGACTGGAGCGCGGAACCCACAGCCTTTCCCGGCTTTGAGGACAGGTAGGCGGTCCAGGCATCCGGCTTACCTGACCGGCCGAGAACTGGTCAGGCGCGGACGACCGAGACCAGGTGCGCCGGGGCCTCAGCGACAGCCACGTCCGCACGCACCCCCGTCGCGCGGTCGCGGACCTCGATAACACCCTCGGCCAAGTTGCGCCCGACCACCACGATCGTCGGGACGCCGAGCAGCTCAGCGTCTTTGAACTTCACCCCCGGCGATACCCTCGGCCGGTCATCGTAGAGCACCTCAACCCCGTGGGCGTCCAAGTCGTGCGCGAGCTGCTCGGCGGCCTCGAATACGGCGGGGTCCTTGCCGGTGGCAACGATGTGTACGTCGGCCGGGGCGAGCTCACGCGGCCAGACGATGCCGAGCTCGTCGTGCGAGTTCTCCACGACCGCGGCCACCGCCCGGGACACGCCGATGCCGTACGAGCCCATGGTCGGCGTCACGCGTTTGCCGTGTACATCCAGCACCGCCAGGTCCAGCGCTTCGGCGAAGCGGCGGCCGAGCTGGAAGATGTGCCCCATCTCGATGCCGCGGGCCGTCGCCAGCGTGCCGCCGTCAACCGGGCAGGTGTCCCCCTCGCGCACCTCCGCAGCCTCGATCGTGCCGTCGGCGGTGAAATCGCGACCGGCAACAAGGTGCAGCACATGGCTGCCGTCGGCGTCGGCACCGGTCACCCAGACCGTCCCCACGACCACCCGCGGGTCCAGCAGGTACCGAATGCCGGATGCCTTCTCGGAGCCCAGCACCCCTGGCCCGATGTAGCCCTTGTGCAGCGAAGGGTTGGCGGCAAAGTCGGTCTCGGTGAAGGCAGCCAGCTCGGCCGGCTCGACCTGCGCCTGCAGGCGCTTCTCGTCCACCTCCCGGTCACCGGGCACGCCGATAGCCAGCGGCTCGCGCCGGCCGTCCGGGTGCTGCAGCACGACCAGCACGTTCTTCAGGGTGTCTGCCGCGGTCCACGCTCGGTCGCCGCGCGGGAAGGCCTTGCCCAGATGGGCCACCAGCGTCTGGATCGTCGGGGTGTCCGGGGTCAGCTCGGCGTGCGCGGCCGGCACGTCCGTGTGGTCGATCGCCGGGGGGGTGGGCACCCGCACCGCCTCCACGTTGGCGGCGTAGTCACAGGTCGTGCAGCGGACGTAGGTGTCCTCGCCGTCGGGCGCCGTGGCGAGGAACTCCTCGCTCGCCGAGCCACCCATGGCCCCCGACATCGCCGCCACGATCACGTAGTCGAAACCGAGCCGGCCGAAGATCCGCACGTACGCGGCGCGGTGCGCCTGGTACGAGGCGGTGAAGTCGTCGTCGGAGACGTCGAAGGAGTACGAGTCCTTCATCACGAACTCGCGCCCGCGCAGAATGCCCGCGCGGGGTCGTTGCTCGTCGCGATACTTGGTCTGGATCTGGTAGATCCACAGCGGCAGGTCCTTGTAGGACGAGTACAGGTCCTTGACCAGCAGGGTGAACATCTCTTCGTGTGTGGGTCCGAGCAGGTAGTCGCCACCCTTGCGGTCCTTGACCCGAAAGATGTTGTCGCCGTAGTCGGTCCACCGGTTGCTCGCCTCGTACGGCTCGCGTGGCAGCAGAGCGGGCAGGTGTACCTCTTGGGCGCCGATGGCGTCCATCTCTTCGCGCACGATCCGCTCCACGTTGCGGAGCACCCGATAGCCCAGCGGCAGCCAGGAGTAGATACCCGGTGCCGCCCGGCGGATGTAGCCGGCACGCACCAGCAGCCGGTGGCTGGCCAGCTCGGCGTCCGCCGGGTCGTCGCGAAGGGTCCGGACAAACAGGGTCGACATCCTCAGCACGCGGGCGAGCCTATGCCAGCGGGTGCCGTGTGCTCAGCGGCGCAGCAGGTGCACCCCGACATCGGGGTCGGCGCGGTCGGCGCCGCGGGACAACACGTCGGCTCGCACGGCCTTCAGGTCGGCTCGTAGCCCGGGCAGCAGCCGGCGGGGAGTGTTCGGGGCGTCCAGGGTGGCGCGGATGTCGAGCACCCGGGTCGGGCGGTTGGGGTCGGCGCCGGTGATCGCCGTCGGGAGGTAGCCGACGTCGGTGACGGTGAAGCCGCCGGTCGAGCGCCGTGGCCTCTCGGTGAACTCGAAGCGCACGCTCACGCCGCGATAGGTCAACCGCTGCGCGGTCTGCTGGGCGGCGACGAAGTTGCCGAGACCGTATGCAACCCAGGTGCCGTTGACTCGGTCGATCGGCTGCGGGACGTGTGCGTGGTGACCAAAGACGACATCGATGTCGGGTGAGCGGGTGATCTCGTCCACCACAGCGGTCTGGTAGTCGTCGGGTGCGGTGACGTACTCGGTGCCCGCATGCAGTGCGACGGCAACCACGTCGGCGCCGGCACGTCGAGCCGCCGCAGCCTCACCGACGATCCGTGCTGGGTCGATCAGGCTGACCGCCCACTGCTGGCCGGTGGGCAGTGGGATGCCATTGGTCCCGAAGGTGTACGACAACAGAGCGATGGTGACTGCTTTGTCACCGTCGCCCACATCGAGCAACAGGGGCTCGCGCTGCTCCTGCGCGGTACGTCCGGTGCCGTCATGGGCGACGCCGTAGCGATCGAGGGTCTTCAGGGTGCGTTCGAGGCCGTCGGTGCCGCGGTCGAGGCTGTGGTTGGAGGCGGTGGTGCAGGCATCGAAGCCGACGTGGCGCAGCGCTGGGACGACCTGCGGGGGGACGGAGAAGGCCGGGTAGCCGGCGAACGGGCCGCCCGCCGGCGCGAGTGGCGTCTCCAGGTGGCAAACGGCCAGGTCGGCTGATCGCAGCACTGGGGCAACCCCGCGGAGCATCGGGCGGAAGTCCAGTCGGCGCGACCCGTGCCGCCTGGACTTCCCGGCGTCGGCGCGGGCGGTCCGCCAGGTTCCTTCGCTCAGCAGCACGTCGCCGGACACCAGCAACGACACGGTGCGCGGTTGGTGCGCCGACTTCGATTTGGGACTGCGCTCCGGGTCCGGTTCCCGGCTCGATTCCGGGCTCGATTCCGGGCTCGATTCCGGGCTCGATTCCGGGCTCGATTCCGGGTCCTGGCCAGATTGTCGCTGCGTCGGTGGCACATCGCTGGAGCTCGCTGCCGGGTCACCGCTGTCAGGGCTGCGCGGATCAGTGGTGCACCCGACGGCGGCAAAGATGGCTACTGATGCCGTCGCTACGGCCACGACCGCTACGCGGTCGGCAAGCCACAAAACCGCGCCCATCAAACCCAGATCGCGGCGGTCCGGCCACCGCCGACGGGCTGCGGCGGGTGGGGCAGCGACTCGGCAGCACCGGACACGATGCGGGCGGTCGACCAAGCCACCACCGCAGCATCCACGACGTCGTCGACCGCGGCAAGAGCGCCGGCCGCGCCGAGTCCCCCGAACAGCTGGAGGCTGGCGCTGGCCAACAGCGCGCGGCGCTGCTCGGCACCAGCCCAGGTGCGCTTGGCGTGTGCCAGCGTCTCCCCGGCGAGGCGGTGGAAGCTGACCTCGGGGTGCACCTCGTAGACCGGCGGCCGCTCCCCGCTGGGCACCGCCGCCAGCCAGCGCTCGACCTCCAGGATCCGATGCCGCAGACCGAAGGCCTGCACCGACACCTTGTGCCCGGTGGCCGCCTGGTTGAGCGAGCTCGCCGACTGCTGGTTCGCGGCCTCCACCGCGCTCCGGACGGGAGTCTCGAAGACCGACGAGCGTCGCGGCCCGAGCAGGGCCCGCGCCTGCACATCCGCGACCCGGACACCGTTGTCGCTGAGCCCGATCGGGATGTCGGCGCCGACTGCGGCGAGCGACCCGTCCAGCTGGGCTGCAGCGACCGTCGCCGCGAACGTCGCCGCTGCATACGGCCATACCCGGTCTCCCCCAGCCCACGCAAGGCCGACCCAGCCGCCACGACAGGCGTCGATCCCGAGCACTCGCACGCTGGTCACCCCCACGAACTCACCTGCAGGCTCAGATGAGCACGGTGGCGAAGGTGTTCGTGCGGACGAAGCCCACCTTTTCGTACACCCGATGCGCGGCGGCATTCTCGGCGTTGGCATACAGCGTCACCACCGGTGCCCAGTCCCGCAGGGTCGCCTCGACCACGGTCGCCATCCCGTGGGTCGCCAACCCTCTCCCTCGGTGGGCGTGGTCGACGTAGACACTCTGGATTTGGCAGGCGGCCCGGGTCACCGCGCCGATCTCGGCTTTGAACACCACTCGGCCATCATCGATGCGGGCGAAGACCCGCCCCTGGGTGATCAGCTGCGCAACCCTCGCCCGGTAGCCACCCGGCGGCCCGCCAGCCTCTGGGGAGACGCCCATTTCCTCGGTGAACATCGCCACCGAGGCAGGGTAGAGGATGTCCAACTCGTCCAGCCGCACCACGCGCACCCGCGGATCGGGCGTCAAGCGGCTCGGCTCGGTGATCGACAGAAACGGTTGCGCCGGGCGCAGCGAGCGTGCCGGACCCCATCGATCTTGCAGGAGACCCCACAGGCGCAGCACGGGACCTTCGGGGCCAAAGATGGAGCTGCAGGCTCGACCGTCGGCGAGCGCCCGGGTGGCGAATGCCTCGATCGCTGCAGGATGCGCACCAACCGGCACCAGGTTGGCCGCGTGGTGGCACAAGGCGAGCAGCTCACCGTCGTCGACGTACCCGTAGACGCGGCCACCCAGCCAGCGCGGGTCCAGCTTGGTGGACTCGATGCGGTCGCCCATGAAGACGTTTGTTGCCGGATCGTCGGCCAGCAGAGCCCGTACGCGTGCCAGGTCGGAGGGACCGAGCAGGCAAACTCCCTGCTTGCCGCGAAGAGGCGTGAGCACGCACCGCAGCCTACGACGACAGTCGACAGGCGGCACCCGCTGAGTCGGCGCTGTCGATTGCAGGCAGGTGGGACGAGCAGGCGGGTGCTGCAGGTCAGCTCACACTGACGCTAGGCGCCGCACCTGATCCGTCGGCGGGCTCCCCCATCTCGTCGGCGATCCGCATCGCCTCCTCGATGAGGGTCTCCACGATCTTGGACTCCGGCACGGTCTTGATCACTTCACCCTTGACGAAGATCTGGCCCTTGCCGTTGCCCGAGGCCACACCCAGATCGGCCTCGCGAGCCTCCCCTGGGCCGTTGACCACACAGCCCATGACGGCGACCCGCAACGGCACCTCCATGCCCTCAAGCCCAGCGGTGACCTCGTCGGCGAGGGTGTAGACGTCGACCTGGGCGCGCCCGCACGACGGGCAGGAGACGATCTCGAGCTTGCGCGGGCGCAGATTGAGCGACTGCAAGATCTGGTTGCCGACCTTCACCTCCTCGACCGGTGGCGCCGACAGCGACACCCGGATGGTGTCCCCGATTCCCTGACCGAGCAGCGCACCGAAGGCGACCGACGACTTGATGGTCCCTTGGAAGGCTGGCCCGGCCTCGGTGACGCCCAGGTGCAGCGGCCAGTCGCCGGCCTCGGCAAGCAACTCGTAGGCCCGCACCATCACCACCGGGTCGTTGTGCTTGACCGAGATCTTGAAGTCGTGGAACTCGTGCTCCTCGAACAGCCCGGCCTCCCACACCGCGGACTCCACCAGCGCCTCGGGTGTCGCCTTGCCGTGCTTGGCGAGCAGCCTGGGGTCCAACGAGCCGGCGTTCACACCGATCCGGATCGACACGCCGGCATCCTTCGCGGCCTTGGCGATCTGCTTGACCTGGTCGTCGAACTTGCGGATGTTGCCCGGGTTGACACGCACAGCCGCACAGCCGGCGTCGATCGCAGCGAAGACGTACTTGGGCTGGAAGTGGATGTCGGCGATCACCGGGATCTGTGACTTGCCGGCGATGGCGGGCAGCGCCTCGGCGTCGTCCTGGCTCGGGCAGGCGACCCGGACGATGTCACAGCCCGATGCGGTGAGCTCGGCGATCTGCTGCAACGTCGCGTCGATCTCGGTGGTCGGCGTGGTCGTCATCGACTGCACCGACACCGGAGCGTCCCCGCCCACCCGCACGTCGCCGACACGGATCTGTCGCGAACGGCGGCGTTCGGCGAGCACCGGTGACGGTGCTGCGGGCATGCCGAGGTCGATGGCGGTCATGGTGTCGTCCTCACTCGAGTCGTACGGGGTTGACGATGTCTGTCCACACCAGCAGCACGCCCATCACGATCAGCACCATCGCGAAGCCGTACGCCAGCGGCAGCAGCCGGGCGATGTCGAAGTATCCCGGGTCCGGCCGGCCACGCAGCCTCGCCCAGCCGCGACGCAGCGCCTCGTACAGCGCCCCGGCGATGTGGCCACCGTCCAGCGGCAGAATCGGCAAGAAGTTGAACAAGGCGATGAACAGGTTGACCGAGGCCAGCAGCCCGATCACCTGGGAGAAGCGGGTGCGCCACGGGTTCTGCTCGTCGGAGACCAGCTCACCGGCCACCCGGCTCGCGCCCACAACGCTCATCGGGCTGTCCTGTTCGCGCTCGGCGCCGACCGCCGCGCGGGCAACGCCCACCATCTTGGCCGGCAGGTCGAGCATCGCAGCACCGGTCAGCTTGGCCAGCCTGCCCATCGTGCTAGCCACGTCCGCCGGACCACCACGAACGATCGGCTGGGTCGGGCCCACTCCAAGAAAGCCGACCTCGGTGAAGGTGTCCGGGTCGTCCAGGCTCGCGCGCGGCGAGACGGTGGTGTTGGTGCGCAGCAGCAGGGTCTGGCCGTCCCGCTCGACCTCGATCCGCGCGCTGCCGTTGTCGTTGGATCGGATCAGCCCGGTCAACTGGTCCCAGCCGGTCACCTCGGTGCCGTTGAAGGCGGTGATCGTGTCACCCGGCTGCAGACCGGCGATGGCTGCGGGAGAGGCCGGGTCTCCTTGCTGGCAGGTCTGCTCGGTGCGGTCGGCCGCGATCACACAGTCGGACACCGTGTCGACGGTGGTCGTCGGGGCGCCGGGGCCGCCGATCACCATGATGAGCAGCGCGAACAGCACGGTGGCGATGGCGACGTTGACCAGCGGGCCTCCACTCATCACGATCAGCTTCTGCCACCAGGGCCTGCGGTAGAACAACCGGTCCTGCTCGCCGGGGCCGACCTTCTCGTACTCGGCGGCCCGGGCGTCGGCGACCAACTGGGTGAACATGCCGGTGTTGCTGGCCCGGACCCGTTGCGGATGGTCGGGGTCGATGCCCTCGTCACGAGCTGCCGGTGGCAGCATGCCGACCAGCTTGACGTAGCCCCCGAGCGGAATGGCCTTCAGGCCGTATTCGGTCTCGCCGCGGCGCACCGACCACAACCGCTTGCCGAAGCCGACGAAATACTCGGTGACCTTGATGCCGAACTTCTTGGCTGGCCACATGTGCCCGACCTCGTGGAGCGCGATCGAGGTCATCAACCCGACGAAGAAGAAGACGACGCCGAGGGTGTAGATGACCGCGGTCACGCCGACTCCCTCTTCGTTTTCATGGTTGCGGAGGCTCGCTCGCGTGCCCAAGCGTCTGCGCTGAGCACCCTGTCGACGGTCAGTGGCGCCGCTGGCTGCTCCACCGACGAGCGTACGGGGTCGGCGGCCAGCGCCTCGGCGAGCACATCGCCGACCGTGTCACTGATCGCCAGGAAGCCGATCCGGCCGGCCAGGAACGCCTCTACGCACACCTCGTTGGCCGCGTTGAGTACCGCCGGGGCGGTGCCACCGTGGGCGCCTGCACGGCGCGCCAGCCGTACGGCGGGGAATGCCTCATCGTCCAGCGGCGCGAAATCCCAGGCGGTGGCAGCCGTCCAGTCGCACGGCGGTGCTGCTGCGGGGACCCGCCCCGGCCAGGCCAGTCCGAGCGCGATCGGAAGCCGCATGTCGGGCGGCGAAACCTGCGCGATGGTGGAGCCGTCGACATACTCCACCATCGAGTGCACCACCGACTGGGGATGCACCACCACCTCGATCCGGTCGAAGTCGATGCCGAACAGCAGATGCGCCTCGATGACCTCCAACCCCTTGTTCATCAAGGTGGCCGAATTCACCGTCACCAGCGGTCCCATCGACCAGGTCGGATGCGCCAACGCCTGCTCGGGGGTCACGTCGGACAGCTCAGCGCGCGTGCGACCGCGGAACGGACCCCCACTGGCTGTGACCAGCAGCCGAGCGACGTCGGCAGGGTCCTCACCACGCAGCGCCTGCGCGAGAGCGGAATGCTCGGAGTCGACCGGCACGATCTGCCCCGGTCGCGCAGCCGCCGTGACCAGGTCGCCGCCGATGATCAACGACTCCTTGTTGGCCAGCGCCAGGGTGTGTCCGTGGGCGAGCGCCGCAAGCGTGGGGCGCAGACCCGCGGCACCATCCATTCCGTTGAGCACCACATCGCAGTCCAGCGCAGCCGCCTCGGTGGCCGCCTGGGGGCCGGCGATCAGTCGCGGCAGCCGGGTGTTGCCGGCAGACCAGCCGAGCCGCTTAGCCTCCGCATACAGCGCCAGCTGTAGATCTTGGGCGGCACTGGCGCGTGCCACCGCGAGCACCTCGACGCCGTGCTGCAGCGCTTGGGCCGCCAACAGCTCTGGGCGCTTCCCGCCCGCGGCCAGGGCGACCACCCGGAATCGGTGCGGGTTGTCGGCAATCACCTGCAGCGCCTGGGTGCCGATCGAACCGGTCGACCCCACGATCACCACGTCCCGACAGACCCCGGCTGCGCTCATCCGACCAGTGTCCCCCCAGCAGCGTCGCCAGCGCAGCCGGCCGGGTGGGGGTGGCCGCCCCGCGTCGAGTGGCGCAAGAATGCTTGAAATGAGCCTCAACGGCGTACGTCTTGCGCCACTCGACGCCCCGGAAGGCGTGACCACCGTGACACTGACCGACCCGGCCCTACCCACCACCACCGTCGGAGGACCCGATCTGCCCCAGGAGCGCCGCGTGGTGACCGAGATCCCTGGACCGCGCTCACGCGCCCTGCACGGTCGGCGCAACGCCGCCGTGGCAGCTGGGGTGGGCAGCCTGCTGCCCGTCTACGTCGCTGCGGCCGGCGGCGGCGTGCTCGTCGATGTGGACGGCAACAGCCTCATCGACCTCGGGTCGGGGATCGGCGTCACCGGCGTGGGCAACGCCGCCGCGCAGGTCGTCTCGCGCGCACAGCAGCAGGTCGCGTCCTTCACGCACACCTGCTTCATGGTGGCGCCCTACGAGGGGTACGTCGACGTATGCGA
>Ga0136640_10000164_pt1 | contig 23873 bp, 21 predicted proteins | sample AntDrymUQ8642106_2_FD_105498 | JGI IMG/M metagenome (GOLD analysis project Ga0136640, IMG submission 105498) | Polar desert sand microbial communities from Dry Valleys, Antarctica - metaG UQ864 (21.06) | ecosystem: Environmental > Terrestrial > Soil > Desert | place: Antarctica: Dry Valley...
GACTTCGACCACACCGACGACGCCTACGGCGCCGCTGCGCCCGAGATCTGGGACGACCTGCGGGACCGCTGCCCGGTGGCCCACACCGACCGCTTCGGCGGGGCGTGGCTGCCCACGCGCCATGCCGACGTGTCGGCCATCGCCCACGACACGACCCGCTTCAGCTCCCAGAGCGTCGTGGTGTCGGACTTCAAGCCCCTCGCCCCGGCGCCGGCCGGCTTCGCGCCACCCATCACGTCGGACCCACCCTTCCACGAGTTCGCCCGGCGTCTCCTGCTTCCCGCCTTCTCACCCAAGGCGATCGCCCCCCTGGAGCCGATCACCCGCAAGCTCTGCGCCGATCTGGTCGACGAGGTGATCGTCAGGGCCGGTGCCCACGGCGGCCTGGCCGACGCGGCGATCGACTACGCCCAGCACATCCCCGTCGGCGTCATCGCCCACATGCTCGGCGTCCCCGCGTCCGATGGTGACCGGTTCCGGCTGTTCATCCACCGGATCCTGGAGAAGCCCGGCCAGGGCGGACCGGTGGACGCCGAGGACACCATGATCCACTACCTCGACCGGATCATCGAGGAGCACCGCGCCGAGCCCCGCGACGATCTGATCGGCTTCCTGCTCGACATCGACGTCGATGGCAAGGGCCTCGACGACGACCACATCATCGGCACCGTGGCCCTGCTGCTGATCGCCGGCATCGACACCACCTGGTCGGCCATCGGGGCCAGCCTGTGGCACCTGGCCCAGCACCCCGAGGATCACCGACGCCTCGTCGCCGAGCCCGACCTCGTGCCCTTCGCAGTGGAGGAGATGCTGCGGGCCTACGCCCCGGTCACGATGGCCCGCATCGTGGCCGAAGACGTGGAGGTCGGCGGTTGTCCGATGGTCAAGGGCGACTGGGTCCTCCTGCCGTTCCCGGCGGCCAACCTCGACCCCGAGTTCTTCGACCGGGCCGACGAGGTGGTCATCGACCGCGAGCGGAACCGTCACGCCGCCTTCGGACTGGGGATCCACCGCTGCCTGGGCTCGAACCTGGCCCGCATGGAGCTGCGGGTGGCGCTAGAGGAGTGGCTGCGCCGGGTGCCGGACTTCGAGCTCTCGGATCCGGCCGCGGTGCGCTGGTCGACCGGCCAGGTGCGTGGGCCGAGGACGCTGCCGGTGCGCCTGCTGGAGACCGTTTCGTGAGGATCGCCTACGACCGGGAGAAGTGCCAGGGCCACAACCGCTGCTACCTCCTGGCGCCCGAGCTGTTCGACGTCGACGACGACGGCTACGCCATCCTGCTGGTCGAAGGCGACGTCCCGGCCGAACTGGAGACCAAGGCCCGCCTCTCGGCTGACAACTGCCCCGAGTACGCCATCACCCTCGAGTAGTCAGAGGCGAACGGCGCCGCCGCAAGCGCACTCTCGCTCTCGCCTCGCTCTCGCTCTCGCTCATGGTTGGTTGGCCTCGGCCACGGCCCGGGCGTGGGCGGCGACGGCGCCGCGGAGCTCAGGCGGTTCGAGCACCGTCACCGCGGCCCGCAGACCGCAGAGCCATGCCGCCATCGCCGCCACGTCTCCAGCACCGATCTCGACGACGGTGGCATCGGGGCCGTCAGGGGTGTGGACGCCGACCGTGCGGGGCAACAGCGCCACAGCCTGAGCCATGGGGAGGGCGATCCGGATGCGAGCTCGAATCGGGTAGGGACCGACGGCCATCGCCTGCTGCACCAGCGCGACGGGATCGGGCGGATCGGTGCCGACGGCCGCGGGGCGGCGGGTCGGGCGGACCTCGCTCACCCGGTCGACGCGCAGAGTGCGCCAGCTGTCCCGCTCGACGTCACGGGCGACCAGGTACCAGCGTGGACCCGACCGCACCAGGCGGAGCGGGTCGACCAGCCGCTCCGACGCTCGGCCCTCCCGGTCGCGATACGCGATCCGGAGACGCTCGGACTGACGACAGCCCTGGGCCAGAGCCACCAGGACCGTCGCGTCGACCTGGTCCGGGGCGCGACTCTGGAGCTCGGTCGTCGCCCCGTGGATGGTGCGGGCCCGTTCTGCGAGCGGGGCGGGGAGCACCTGTTCCAGCTTGGCCAGGGCTGAGACCGTGGCGTCGTCGAGGCCGGTGACGCTTCCGTCGGCGGCGGCTCGAAGGCCCAAGGCGACGGCCACCGCCTCGTCGTCGTCGAGGAGCAGCGGGGGCAGCGACCCTCCCCGGCCCAGGCGGTAGCCGCCGCGGGGGCCGGCCTCGGCGTCGACGGGATAGCCGAGGCCGCGCAGGCGGGCGACATCTCGCCGCACGGTCCGGGTCGTCACGTCGAGTCGCTCGGCCAGCTCCGACGCGGTCCAGGTTGGCCGGGCCTGGAGCAGCGAGAGCAAGCGCAGGAGGCGCGCCGCAGTGTCGGCCACGCCGCCCATCTTTCCTCATGATGCGGACCGATCCTGTCCGCGATGCTCGGTACGGTGCGGCCAATGAGCACCACATCACTGACCGCGACCGCGTCGATGGCATCCTGGGCCGAGAGCCCCGACCACGGGCCCGACGCCCCGCTCCCCCGCTTGGCCCACGCCGAGGTGAGCTTCTCCTACACCGGCGATCTCGTCGCCAAGTCCGAGTGCAACTACTCGCTCAGCTACGCCCGGGATGGCACCGGCGAGGCCACCGGTTTCGAGACCATCACCGGCCAGCGCGACGGAGAGGAGGGCAGCTTCACCTTGCGCCACGAGTGCCGCTTCCACGCCGAAGGGGTGGCCACCGACATCGCCGTCGTGCCCGGCTCGGGCACTGGGCCGTTCACCGATCTCGACGGCTCCGGTCACTTCGACATCGGCCACGCCGCCCAGAGCTGGGAGTGGACCCTGACGTCGTGAGCCGCAGCGACGCGAGCGACGCCCCCTCGGTCGACCGGGCCCAGGTGCTGGCCCACCGGGTCGTGGCCCACGGACTCGACCGCTCCAGTGACGATCCTCGCGACCTGGCCGTGGCCGCCCTCGGCATCCAGGACACGCCGGCGGGATCAGCGGCTCTGTCGGTCGCGGCGCGAGTGGACGACACCGACGACGCGTCGATCGGCGACGGGCGGCGCTGGACCTCGGTATGGGGTGCGCGAGGCGCACCTCACGTCCACCGGGGCGGCGACGTGCGGGCCCTGGCCTGCGCCCTGTGGCCGGCCGACGGCGACGATGCCTCGGCCCGCCTCGTCGCCGGAGGCAAACAGCTGCGCAATGCCGGCGTCGACCCGCTCGAGGGGTTGAGGGTGACCGCCGAGGCCCTGGCCTCGATCGTGGTCGAGGCACTCGGCAAGGGCGAGGTGAGCGCGGCGGTGACCGCGGCCATCCCCGACAGCTACTCGGTCTGGTGTCGTGGGTGCGACGCCACCCATGTCAACGAGCAACTGATGCGCCTGTCCGCCCTGCCCGCCGGTGCTCGGCTCGTCCCCGGAAGATCACCGGCTGCGTTGGAACCGATCCCGGGCTGGGGTGGCGTGCCCGATCGCCAGGAGGGGCTTGCCGCGCTCGTCGGTTCCTACCTGCGCGTGCACGGCCCGGCCAGGCCCGCTGAGGTGGCGGCCTACCTCCAGACCAACCAGTCGGCGATCAAGCCCAATTGGCCCGAAGACCTGGCCGAGGTGTCGGTCGAGGGTCGCGCCGCCTGGGTGCTGGCCGACCAGCTCGACGACCTCCTCTCCGCCCCGGCCCCACGCCTGACTCGCCTGCTGCCGCGCGGTGATCCGTGGCTGATGGCCCGGGACCGCGAGCTGACCGTCCCCGACAAGGCCAATCGCAAGGCGTTGTGGCCCGTGATCGGCGCTCCGGGGGCTGTCCTCGTCGACGGAGAGGTCGTCGGCACCTGGCGGACCAAGGCCAGCGCCAAGCGCCTAGAGCTGACCGTCGACCCCTTCGCCACCATCAAGCCCAAGATCCGCCGCGAGATCGAGAGCGAGGCCGAACGCATCGCCGTGGTCCGCAACTGCAGGGACATCGAGGTGACCATGGGTCGATGACGAGGAGCATCTGATGCCCGGAGGACCCTCACCTGAGGGGCGGCTTCGAGGCCGACTGCCGGGAGGCTCAGGATCGTCGCTGGGCCTCCAACACCTTCCCGAGGCCCCGGCCGAGGGCCCGTAGCTCCCGGTCGGAGAGGTGGGACGTGAAGTGATCCCTGATGCCTCTCAAGTAGACAGGGGCCGCTCGCCGCAGGACGGCATGGCCTGCGCTGGTGATGACGGCGAAGGTTGCTCGGCGATCGTCGGGATCGGCCTGGCGCTCGACCAAGCCCTCGGCGACCAGCTGCTCGACGATCCGGCTGACGCGCGTGCGGCTCAGCACCGCCCGCTCACCGAGCTCCTGCATCCGCAACCGGCGCTCCGGCGCGGACTGGAGCTCCAGGAGCACGTCGTACCACGACAGCGGCAGGCCCTGTTCGTCGGCCAGGTCGTGTTCGAGACGTCGCACCACCGCGGCATGGGTCCGCAGGAACGTCGCCCACACCGCGACCCCGTCGCTGCTGCCACCGCTCGGACCGGTCCCGCTCACGGCCGCAGAGTAGGGGAATGAATGTGCGTGCGCACGTGGTTCAACTACGTGCGATCGCACATGATGCGGGCGCACGGACCCTCACCCTGGCGGTCCGAGAGAGGACACAGAGATGCCCGAGCCCACACCCATCACCCGAGAAGACGTGAAGACCAGGATCGATGCCGGGAACGTCGTCGTGCTGGAAGCCCTGCCGGCCATGTACTACGAGGACGCCCACCTTCCCGGTGCCCTCAACCTGCCCCACGACCAGGTCGACGCCCGTGCCCGCCAGCTCGTGCCGGACAGCGACGCCGACATCATCGTCTACTGCTCGAACACGCCTTGCCCGAACTCCACGATCGCTTCAAGGCGGTTGGCCGAGCTCGGCTACACCCACGTCTTCGAGTACGAGGCCGGGAAGGAGGACTGGGTCGAGGCCGATCTCCCGATCGAGCAAGGGCCCATGCCGCAGACGGCCCGCTCCTGACGAAGCCCGGAGAGCATCGGGTTCAAGTCGGCCTCGATGTTGCCGATAGGGAGCGGGATGCGCAGATGGGTCGTCGGGTACGTCTCAGTTGCCCTACCGCTGGCCGTCGCCGCCTACGCGTTGCCTCGACATCACCTCATCTTGTGGGGACTCTTCGGTTGGAGCGCCGTGGCCGCAGTGATCCTCGGCGCGGTGAGGAACCATCCGCGTCAGCGTCGGCCGTGGCTGCTCGTGGCGGGAGCACTGGCTGCGTTCGTGACCGGCAACATGATCTACGACGTCCTGACCAAGGTCTTGGACCAACGCGACCCGTTTCCTTCGGTAGCCGACGTCTTCTTCCTGGCGACGTACCCATTGTTCGTCTGCGGGCTGCTGGGCCTGCTTCGCGCCCGAACTCCGCACCGCAATGTGGGGCCGCTGCTCGACGCGCTGATCGTCACGACGTCGTGCGGGATCTTCGTGATGGAACCGTATGCCCGAGCGGCGGACGTCCCGCTGCTCGAGAAGATGGTCTCGATCTCCTATCCACTCGGTGACCTCGCTGTTCTCTGCGTGCTGGCCATGCTCGTGTTCAACGGGGGGCTGCGGAGCTGGTCGGCGCGCCTGCTCACGATCGGTGCGCTCGGTCTGCTCGTGGCCGACGTCGTCTATGCCCGCGTCCAGCTCAGCGGCATCTGGGGTGGCGGTGGTCCCGCCGACGTGGGTTGGCTGCTCTTCTACATCTGCTGGGGCGCGGCAGCCCTACACCCGTCGATGTGTCAGCTCACCGAGCCCCACCCACCGCGGGACACGCGCCTGAGCACGACCGCCGCCGTCGTGCTCGGCGCCGCGACCCTGCTGGCACCCGGCTTGTTGGTATGGCGAGCGGCCACCAACGGCGAGGCCGGCGACATCGCGTTGGTCGGTGTCGGCGCCGGTGTGGTGTTCCTCCTGGTGATCGCCCGTCTGATCGGTCTGGTCAGAGCTCAAGCGGCGCAGATCGATCGCGAACGGGCTCTCATGCGAGAGGTTGCCGATCGCAAGGTGCTCGAAGAAGAGCTCTGGCACCAGGCGTTCCACGATGGCTTGACCAAGCTGGCCAACAGACTTCTCTTCTACGATCGGGTGGAGCACGCGTTGAGCCGCCGGACCCGTCTTCGTACGGATGCACCCGTTCTGGTCGTTGATGTAGACGCCTCCGAGGTGGTGGACGAGACCGTCGGCCACGAGGTGTCTGTTCTGCTCCTCGACATCGATGACTTCAAGGCGGTCAACGACGCCCTCGGTCACGCCGCCGGCGACGAGCTCCTGGTGCAGTTCGCCGGGCGCCTCCTCGGCTGCCTACGGGGAGAGGACTCCGCAGCGCGCTTGGGCGGTGACGAGTTCGCCGTCTGCATCGAAGGCAGCGCTGGCAAACCGGGCGGCGCGGCGGCGGCGCAGCGGATCCTTGAAGCGATGGCTCAACCGTTCCCGCTGGCCGACGCCGACGTCGACGCCCACGTCAGCATCGGCATCGCCTCGGCCAGCGACGCCACCGGAGGGCCTCTCGACATGCTGCGCGAGGCGGACCTGGCGCTATATGCCGCGAAGCACGCAGGCAAGGGCTCGTTCCGATTCTTCGAGGAAAACCTGCACGCCCCGGCTCCCGGTCCATCTCGACAGACCCAGCCCGAACCCACACGACCGGCCGTGATCTCCCATACCGGTCGCAGGAGAGCGGGCATGGACCTGACTCCTGTTCGGTCCACAGATCTCGCCGAACAGGTTCGCCGAGACCCGCGGTGGGCGGACATCGAGCGCCTCCGGTCGTCGCACCGCATGATGGATGCGGTCATCGAGGAGGTGCGAGGAAGGAGGATCCGCGTCGGCGATCACTGGTTGAGCGACTTCGCCTCGTGCAACTATCTCGGCTTCGATGTCGACGAGGAGATCATCGACAGCGTTTCCGAACAGCTCCGGCGATGGGGCACCCATCCCAGCTGGTCCCGCCTGCTCGGCAGCCCGAGGCTGTACTGCGACATCGAAGACCAGCTGACCGAGCTTCTCGGCGCCGCCGACACCTTGGTCCTGCCGACCATCACCCACATCCACACCGCAGTCATCCCGATCCTGGCCGGCGAGGGTTGGGTGTTCGTCGACACACGAGCTCACAAGACCATCCACGACGCCGCCGCGATCGCCGTCGGAAACGGCGCACGGCTGGGCCGCTTCCGATCAGACGACGGCCGCAGTGTGGAGGACCTCGAGCGCATGCTCGATGAAGTGCCGCCCGGGATGAGCCGGTTGGTGTGCATGGACGGCGTGAACAGCATGACCGGCAACGTCCCCGATCTAGCCGAGTTCGCCCGTGTGTGTCGCGCCCACGACGCGTTGCTCTACGTCGACGACGCCCACGGCTTCGGCGTCATCGGCGAGCATGGACCACACGAATCGACGCCGTATGGGCTGCGCGGGAACAGCATCGTCCGCCACACCGGCGAGACCTACGACAACCTCGTCCTGGTCGGCGGCTTCTCGAAGTCGTACTCCTCGATGCTGGCGTTCCTCGCTCTGCCGACCTGGCTCAAGAACCACCTCAAGGTCGCGGCCTCGCCGTACCTCTACTCAGGACCCTCGCCGACCGCATCGCTCGCCACCGTCCTCGCCGGCCTGCGGGTCAACAGCACACGCGGTGACACGATCAGAACCGACCTCTGCCGCAAGACTGCTCGAGTACTCGACGTCGCCAAGGCGAGCGGTCTCGACACCCCGAACCGGTCCGGCCTTCCCATCATCGAGATTCCGCTGCGCCGAGCCGCAGACATCGACGGGGTCGGCGAGCTCCTGTTCGACAAAGGGATCTACGTCACCCTCGCCGCCTACCCACTGGTCCCGAAGAACGACGTCGGGATTCGCATACAGGTCACTGCGGCCAATACCGACGACGAGATCGAACAGCTCTGCGACGTCCTCGCGACCGAGAGCGACCGCTTCCGAGCTCGAGCTGTGGAACGGCACGGATCACCACACTGAGACCGCACAACCGAACTGCGCGAAACCCAGGACCAAGCACGGGTTTCGTTGGGCCGGACGACCGGATTCGAACCGGCGACCTCACCTTGGCAAGGTGATGCTCGATCGGGCTGGCGCCGAGTAAACCACCAGGTCAGCGGGGTCGTCGGGGACCGCAGCACTGCCCCAGGCACAAATTCCGGCACAATCCGCCCGTCCGAGCTCGGTGGTATCGCCCCGTGTCGTCATGTCCCATCACGTCACCGCCCTGATTCCTGAATGCCGTCGCGGATGGCCCTTTACGAATCCGGTGCCATTCGCAGGGCGTATCTCATCCGATACGCTCCTGGGCATGGCAACCGCACTGCTCACCAAGGCTCGGATCCGAGCCGGGATGACCGGGGCCGAGCTTGCCCGCCGGTCTGGCACGTCGCGCCCGACACTCTCGGCGTATGAACATGGGCACGTCTCCCCCACGCTCGACACCGCTGAGCGGGTGCTCGAAGCCACCGGCCACCGCCTGGCGATCGTTCAGCGACCGAAGTGGCGGCAGGTGCCGGTGGGGCGCGGACGCTCGGCGAGCGTGCCCGACGAGCTGCCGGGCCTCGCCGCCCGGGAGTCCCTTCGGCTTCTCGAGCTCCCGCTCCACATCGACTGGTCGAGCCGTGATCGATCGGTCGATCTCGCCGACCGCCGCCAGCGCCTGCGTACCTACGAGGTGGTGCTCCGGGAAGGACGGCCGGAGGACATCGAGGCAATCGTCGATGGCGCCTTGCTGGTCGATGGCTGGGACGAGATGGTCCTCCCCCGGCCGATCCGGCGAGCCTGGCAGCCGTTGATCGACGAGGTCGCAGGCCGTGGCTGAGTCTGCCCTGACCGACGCACAGCTCGACGTCCTCCACCTCTTTTCGACCTGCCAGAGGCGGCCGGCTTCGTGCTGGCCGGCGGCGCTGGTCTCCTCGCCGCTGGGATCTCGCCCGGCCCACCGACGACGTCGACCGACGGCTGCTCCTGCCGCGTCGACCCCTGAGGGGTGGGTCCCGGATCCGGCCTGAGGTGCCGCCCCGCCCGGGTGGAACCTCTGGGTTGCCACTCCGACCGAACCGCCACCGCCGCCGCCTCCGATGGCATCCGTATCGCCGATGCGATGCAGGAGCGACTCGAGCCCTCTGCCAGGTCGGCGTTGCCGGCGAGCGCCGGGTAGGTGTTGCTCCACGCCCTGACCCCCGACCCGAGCGGCACCGACGACCCGGCCGAGCGACTCGCCGCCACCCCGATGCGGCCGCTGTCGTGGTCGACGTCGAGGCGCCCTGGCCCCTTGATCACCGCCGCCTCCATCTGCTCGGGTCGGTAGACGTCACCCCCGGCACAGGAGCTGACACGAGTGTCAGGTGCTGGTGGCGCGGCGTTCAGGCCGGCTGGCGCGTCGGCTGCCAGAGCTCGACGTAGGCGACCCCGTCGATGACGAGTGCGTCGACCATGGTGCCGTGGGCGCGGAGGTAGGCGTCCATCTCGCCGGTCTTGGCTCGTTGACGGTCATCGATGTAGATCAGGACGAGGTCAGGGGGCGCATCCGTTCCGTGCAGCCAGTCGCCGCTCACCGGCTTCCAGCATCCGGACTGGCCCACCAGCGATCCGCGCGAGGCGATGGTCGGGCAGCGCGTCCCTCCCGTATGGGTGCGGGCAAGGACGGTCTCGACGCCCTCGCCCCATCCGAGGTCGATCTTGCCGCTCGCAACCCGCTGCCCTCCTACGAGGGGATCTGTGTAGGAGATAGCAAAGGGCGCGAGGGATGCGGTCCCCACCGCCAGGATCGCGAACGCCGCCCAGGCGGACCGATGGACCCACCCTGTTGGTTCGAACGGCGCCGTGAGCCGGGCAACGACCACACCGATGCCGACGGCGGCGAAGGGGAGCAGTGGGAGGAGATAGCGGTCGTATTGCTTGGCGCTCAGCATCAGGACCACGAGGTACACAGCAGGGGGTGCGGTGAGCGACAGGATCACGCGTCGGGGCAGGGTGGGGCTCCGAGCCCGACGGAGGATTTGGACGATCGTGGACACCACCGCGGTGAACGACGCGATGAGCAGCCACGGCGAGGCCCGATACCAGGCGGCGACGAAGTAGAAGCGGCGGTCGACGTGGGTGATGACCTGACCGAGGAAGAACGTGGTGGTGAACTCTCCAGCAAGCTGACCGGCGCCGATCGTGGCTTGCAGCTGAGCGATCGGATCGACCCACAGCGCAGGCCACAGGGCCACGAAGAGGGTCACCGACACCGCCACGAACACGGCGAGGACCACCCCGCTGCGCCGTTGCCGGTCGACCGTGTCGGATCGCCGAAACCGCTGGACTGCGAAGGCGACCGGGACAGCGGCACCGATCAACACCACGGCGTTGAGCTTCGTGAGCACCGCGATGGCTGCGGCAGCTCCCGCGATCGATGCCAGAGCGATGGAAGGGACACGCCACCACGCAGCTCGGGCCGTCGTCTGGTCCTCCACACGAGCTTGCTCGAACGCCGCGACGAGGGCGACCACCGCGAGCCCGGCGTAGACGGTGACGAGGGCGTCGGTGTGGAGCACGGCACTGTGGCCGACGAGCATCGGTTCCACGGCCAGGATGCCGCCGGCGACCAGCGAGGCTCGTGGACCGACCAACCGGCGGGCGATGACGACGAACGCCACCAGGCCCAGCGAGCACCACAGGGCCACGAGCATGTGGCCGAGACGGAGCCCAGAGGGGCCCGGACCGATGCCCAGCCACGTCCAGAGCCGATGGACGGGTGAGACCAGTTCCTCGGCGAGGAACCCGGTCCACATGGTGGTGACACCGGGCCGGGTCGCCTTCTGGCCCGGTGCCGCAGCCACGGCACCGGCGAGGTTCCAGGAACGAATCGCCTTGCCGAAGTACAAGGACCGGATCGTCCAGTTGAGCTCGTCCTGGGTGAGCAGCGTCTGGCCGGGCATCCACCATCTCAGCGCCAACGCCACGATCCCCACCACCCATGGTGCACGCCAAGGTGGTGGCGCTGGCTCCCCACCCGCTGGGGGGACGCGCCCATGGTGGGCGACCGATGGGTCGTCGTCGTCGCCGTCGTCGACGGCCACTCGAGCCGCCACGTCCGTGCTAGGTGCCATGAACGTCACGCACGGGCGACGCCTCGCCCGCCAGGAGCCCGGCGGCGCGGTGGGCCAGGGCAGCGAGGGTGAGGGTCGGGTTGTAACCGGCCGAGGTCACGAACACCGACGAGTCGCACACCAACGCTGCCTCAGGAGCACCAGTGCCGTGGAACAGTGTCCTGGGTGGTGCATGTCCTGCTTCCACGCGTACGACGGTAGACGGGCTGGGACCTCCGGATCATCCACCACGCAATCAGAACCTGCCAGGCCAACTGCTCGATGAGACTCATGGCTCAGCTCCGAGGGTCCGCCGATGGATTGTCCCTTCGTCGACAGTCGGCCATGGCCGTACCGGCGAGATGCGGGGCCACGCTCTCGGTGGCACAATTTCTGGCACAGAACGCAGAGGTACAGCGGGGAACGCCCTGGTACGGGGCGGGACGTGAAGAACGGTCCCACTCTCCCGCCTGGTCACGAAACCGCAGGTCAAAACGACGAAACCCCTTTGCGTAGCAGGGGGTTTCGCTCCGAGCGGACGACCGGATTCGAACCGGCGACCCTCACCTTGGCAAGGTGATGCTCTACCAGCTGAGCTACGTCCGCGGGAGCGCTGACTGTAGCAGCAGCTCGGCGACCGACCGGCGCCGGTTCGCTCAGGGATCGGGGGCCAGGGCCAGGTCGAGGAGGGCACGGCCGGCGTCGCTGTAAGGCAGCTCGGCGGCGTGAGCCACGGCGGCGGGACTCATCTTCCCGGCCGTCCGGCGCAGCACGTCGACGGTCTTGTCGTCGCCCATCAGCTCCGCCGCGTCGTCGAGCTGGACGGTGAGGAAGGCCAGGCACACGGCGTCCTCGTGGACCTGCACCTGCGGATCGCGACCCAGGCCCTCCTTGCGGATCAGGCGCCCGACCTGGTCGACGGTGTCTGCGTCCCAGCCATGATCGGCTAGGAGCGTGGCGACGTCCTCCGCGTGGCGCTTCTTGGCCGCCGTCCGCCAACGCAGGTACCCGCTCCGCCCCTCGGGGTAGTCCGACCGCGGCATCTCCCAGCGCCGGAGGTGATGGGCCCGGGCGGCCAGGCGCTGGGCCGACGATGCATCCGGATCCAGCCGGTCGACCCACTCCGAGGCGAGGCGGCCCAGCGTCTGCTGCAGGGGTCGGCGCTCCCCGTCGACGGTGACCCGGTCAGGGTCATCGGCGTTGGCTTCGTCGATGGCCATGGCCGTGCGTTCCTCGACCCCATCACCGTCGTCGCCGCCCATCGTGGTCACGAGCCGGCCAACGCTCAGTCCGGCGGCGGCCGGAGATCGACGCGCAGGACCAGCACGCCGTCCTCGATGGCACCTTCGGCGTCGCCGATGATGGCGAAGTCCTGGAAGTCGGTCTGCGCCTGCTGGACCAGCCGGGTTCGCTCCGCCCCGGCAACCGGCGGCAGGTTCCGCTTCTTCACCGCCTGGGACCGCTCTCGGAACCGGGCGATCATCGCTTCGACGTCGAACTCGGTGGCCATGGTCCCGAAACTACCGGGACTCGTCGCCCTCGGGCACCGGCGGAGTCGGTCCGTCGCTACGGGGCGGAACGCCCCGCTCGCCTCCGTCCGACGTCGGGGTCGGGTTCTGCGCGGGGACGCGCACCGGGGGCTGCCCGGGCCGCACCAGCACTCGCTCGGCGTCGGGCGTGCCGAGGCGCTTGGCCGGCTCGCGGACCCGACGAGGCCGTCGAGGCTCCAACGGCTGCGCCTGAGCCAGCGACGACGGCGCCATCGCCGGCGACACGATCCGGACGGTCTCGTCGCCGCGGTCCTCCGCTTGGTCTGCACCCCCCGCGTCCGCAGCGTCGTCAACGTGGGGCGCTTCGTCTTCGACGTCTTCGACGCTGCTCGCACGACCGTCGTCGCCCGCCTCTCCGGCCTGCGGAACCTCTTGCTGCGAACCGCCGCCGGCCTCGGGCCCGTCGACGCCAGCTTCGGTCACCGACAGGTCCTCAACGGGCTCATCCGGCGCCGGATCGCCGGCGGGCGCCCCATCACCGGTCGCCCGATCCGACCTCGCCCTCGTGGCGTCCGCCTCAGCCCGATCCGAGGGCTCGACCTCGAGCCCCGTGTGCACCTGATCAGCCAGGGCCGGCTCCGTGGCCATTGCCGATTCGGCTTGGGCGGCCTCCTCCGCGCCGCCTTGCTGGGATGAGCCGGCCGCTGCGTCCGAGGCCACGTCGGCATCGGACTCGGCGTCGCTATCGATCTGGGCCTCGGCCACGCCGTGCCCCTCGTCGGGGCCTGACGCGTTCGACGCTTCGGAGTCTCGGTCGGAGGGGCCGTCCACCGAATCCGTGGGGGCGGGTTCATCGCCGGTCGCCCCGGTCCGGATGGCCTTGGCGCCGGGCGCACCGTCACCGCTCCGGTGGGTGAGCCCCGGGTCGACCTTGTCCGCGTGGTCCGACGGCTTCCGGGCCACACCGGACGATGAGGGACGGCCGGGGCGTGGAGGCCTAGCCGCGGAGGTCGGCGTCAGCCCCGCTCTCGTGGGAGCGCCATCGACCGAAGACGGCGCCAACGCCGGTTCAGTGGGAGCCGCGCCGTCCCCAGGGTCAGAGCTGTCGCCTTCGTCGGCCATCGAGCCCTCGTTGTCCGCCTGTTCCTCTCGGCGCTCCGCCGACCGAGCCGGATTGGTGGCCCGCACGAAGAGGACGAGCAGACCGAGCAGGGCGACGGCCACCACGACGAGCGCGGCCACGATGATCCACACCGCCCGCAGGTCGTCCTGGGCTCGCTTGCTGGCGCTGGGCGCGTCGTCGCCGATCGTGGGGTCACCGGCGGGTTCCGGTTCCGCCCCATCGGCCGGGACAGGCGAGGTGTCGGGCCCTGGATCCTCCTGGCGGGCGAGCCCGGCGTCCTGGCCGAACGCGACCGCAGAGGAGGCCGGGACGAGGAGGCCGCCCACCACCACCGCCACCGTCACCGCGGCGCGGAGCAGGAACGACGGGCGGGGCGACACGATCTGGCGATGCTAACGGCGGCCCTGTCCCGGCTCAGGACCCAGCCGGGCATCGAGGCTGCATGCCCGGCCCGTGGCGAGAGGTCGGCGGCGCCGCCCATTGTTGGGGGATCGAGCCGCCGGCACCTCGACGGAGCCGGCCGTCAGCACTGGTGACGAGGACAGGAGAACGTCGTCCGTCCTCCGATGGTGCGCCGATCGAGCAGCAAGCGACACCTTGGGCACCGGCCGTCCCGAGTGCGCTCGATCTGCAGGTCGCCGGTGTGGGAACCGCCTCGTTCGCTCAGCAGGGCGATCGTTGCCCGCAGGTGCCGGTGCAGCCGTCGGGCCTCGGCCGGCGAGAGGGAACCCGCCAGACGGGCCGGGTCGAGCCCAGCCCGCCACAGCGCCTCGTCGCAGATGAGGTTGCCCACGCCCGCCAGACGGGACTGGTCCAGCAGGCGAGTCTTGAGCGGCGCCGTCGATCCGACGAGCAGGTCGCGCAGGGCAGCGGCGCCGACGGTGGCTGCGTCGGGTCCGAGCCGCTCGGTATCAGGGTCGAGCTCGACCCCACCCAGACGTCGCGGATCGATGACCGTCATGCCGCCCCCGCCCGCGAATCCCAGGGTGAAGCGGTGCCAGGCGGGGTCGTCCCGTCCAGAGGAGTAGAGCAGGCGGTCGATGGGACCGGTCCCGTCGATCAGCAGCCGGCCGGTCATGCCGAAGCGCAATCCGAGCACGGGGCCGTCGGTGTCGATGAGCAAGAGCTTTCCCTTGCGACGAGCACCGGTGAGCGTGCGATGGCACATGGCCGCCTCGAGGGTTCTGGGCTCGACGCCCTTGCAGTACCAGGAATCCTGAGCGTGCACCCGGTCGATCCTTCGGCCGACGGCTCGCTCCGCGACCCGGCGGTAGGCCTCGACCTCGATCAGCTCCGGCACAGTCGACACCCCTCGAACCCTGTGCGAGTTCTGGCCACCACGGTGGAAGCTCGCACCAAGTTCGTCCCGGGTCAGCCCGAGGCGCGGCCGACCGCCGTGAGGGCCTGGTCGAGGTCGGCCCGCAGGTCGTCGGGATGCTCGAGCCCGACCGACAGGCGGACGGTGCCGGGGCCTATGCCGATCGCAGCCAGCTCGTCGGGCAGCAGGTTCACGTGGGTCGTCGACGCCGGGTGGGTCACCAGCGTCTCGGGTCCACCCAGCGACGACGCCAGCTGGGCCAGCCCGACGGACTCGACGAAGACCCGGCCGGCATCGCGGCCCCCTGGCACGTCGAAGCACACCAGGCCCCCGAGGAGTCCCATCTGCCTGACGGCCAGCTCGTGCTGAGGATGGGACTCGAGCCCGGGGTGGCGGACCTCGGTGACCCGCCCGTCCTTCTCCAGCCAGCGGGCCAGATCAAGAGCGGACTCGGACTGGCGGGCGAAGCGCACCGGCAGGGTGCGCAGGCCGCGCAGGCCCGCCGCCGCGTCCCACGGAGAGGCGTTGGCCCCCTGCAGCACGGCGAAGCCGGTCAGCCACTGCACGAGCTCGGCTGACGTCGCCACCACCCCGAGGGTGGCGTCGTTGTGCCCGGCAAGGGCCTTGGTTGCGGAGTGCACCACGATGTCGACGCCGTGGTCCAGGGGCCGTTGGCCGAGCGGCGTGGCAAAGGTCGAGTCGACGACGGTCATGGGCCCGGCAATGGCGCCCAGCTCGTCGAGGTCGACGAGGTCGAGGCGCGGGTTGGCCGGCGTCTCGGCCCACACCAGGATCGTCTTGCCGGGTCGCACGGCGGCGGCCAGGGCACCCGGCTCGGTGCCGTCGACCCAGGTGACGTCGATGCCGAAGCGCGGGCACACAGCCTGGAGCACGAGCTGGGTCCCGGCGTAGATCTGGCGGGCGGCGACGATGTGGTCGCCCTGCGAGCACAGACCAAGGATCACGGCGCTCACCGCGCCCATCCCCGATCCGAACGCTCGCGCCCCCTCGGCCCCCTCCAGCTCGGCCACAGCCTGCTCGAAGTCCGACACGGTGGGGTTGCCGTAGCGGGAGTAGAACCGGTCGCTCCCGATGGAGGTGGCCGCCGCCCGGGCCTCTTCGACGTTGGCCGAGACGAACGTGGAGCTGGCCCACACCACCGGAGCGAGCGCAGGGTCCGAGCTGGCTCTCCCGGCCCGCACGGCGATCGTGTCGGGGTGCAGAGGAGTGCGCTTCTTGCCCTCGTCGCCGCTCGACTCTGTGTCAGCGGTGTGTTCGGAGGTCGGATCGGTCATGGCTTCATCTCCAGGTCGGCGAGTACGGGTCCGAGCAGCGTGGCCACCTGATCGAGCTCGATGAGGAAGGCGTCGTGGCCGTGGGGGCTGTCGATCTCGGCGTAGCGGGCGGTGACCCCTCGGGCCGAGAGGGCTCGGGCCAGGTCCTCGGACTGGTAGCTCGGATACAGGGCGTCGCTCGACACCCCGACGGCGAGCACCGGGGCCCGCACCCGACCGAGCGCGGCGTCGAGGCCTCCCCTCCCCCGGGCCAGGTCGTGCAGATCCATGGCCTTGGTGAGCAGCAAGTAGGAGTTGGCGTCGAAGCGACGGGAGAGCTTGTCGCCGTGGTGCTCCAGGTAACGCTCGACCTCGAAGCGCTGCCACAGGCCGAAGTCGCCGGCCAGCGGTTCGACCTCGTCACGACCGAAGCGGGCGGTGAACATCTGGTCGGTGCGGAACGTGATCTGCGAGATCATCCGGGCCAGGGCCAGCCCGGCGTGCGGGCCGTCGCCGGGCGGGGCGTCGTAGTAGTCACCGGCGCGCCACGCCGGGTCGAGCGCGATGGCCCGGCGACCGGTGCTCCAGTAGGCGATCTGCTGGGCGGTGGCGGCGGCGCAGGTGGCGATCGGGACCAGGGCCCGGGCCCGCTCAGGGAACATCACACCCCACTCGAGGACCTGCATGCCTCCCATCGAGCCACCGACGATCGCCGCCCACTGCTCGATGCCGAGCGCGTCGGCCAACCGGGACTGGGTGCGAACCGTGTCGCGGATCGTGACGACCGGGAAGTCCGACCCGTAGCGGCCCCGCCGGTCGGACCTCGGCGAGGCCGGACCCGTGGTGCCTTGGCAGCCGCCGAGAACGTTGGCGCACACCACGAACCAGCGGTCGGTGTCGAGCACCCGGCCCGAGCCGATCAGCCCATCCCACCACCCGGTGGTCGGCTGCCCGGGCCCGGCCCGACCGGCCGCGTGGGCGTCGCCGGTGAGGGCGTGGCACAACAAGATGGCGTTGTCGCGCTCGGGGGACATGGTGCCCCACGTCTCGAACGCGACGGTGACGTCGCGCAGGCGGCCACCTCCCTCGAGCACGAAGGAGCGGTCGACGAACGTGCGCAGGAACTGGCGCTCGGCCGTGGGGTCGCTGGGGCGCCACGCCCCGGATGCGGGCAGGGTGCTGGCGTGGGCGCGCGTCCACTCTCGCGGGGCGAGGTGCGAGTCGGCAGCGACCAGGTCACCGATGTCGCCAGCCACGTGTCTCGCCTCCTCGAAGGGTGTCGGGGGCGAATGCCCGGGTGCCGTGCGCCGGGCGGACCCGGACACTTGGTTGCCGGTGGAGCCGGCCACATCCCCGCCCGGAGGCAGGAGGCACCTTGGGTGTCCGCCCAGGTTGCCGGACCCGGACGTTCCGAGCCGCTCGTGATGACCGCAGCAGCGTAGGCCGCCGTGCGGCGCGAGGGCCAGCCGTCTACGGGATCGGGACCGGCTCCCCGTTGCCGTCGAGCATCACGGGCGGGCCGGTCACCTGTTGGTCCGTCTCGTGGACGAACCAGCTGAGACCGGCCGACTGGCTGCGCCGGGCTTCGATGGTCGGACGACTGTCGTCGGCCAGCTCCAGGCGTACCGATTCGGCCTGTCGGGGAAGGGGACCGAACACCACCGTCGTCCCGTCCGGCAGCTCCGCCGAGGTGACCGTGAACCGCTCCTCGTCCTCGCCGGTGGCCCCCCGGTTGGTCAGACCGCACTGGCCCACTTCCTCGGCGCCTTCGCGCACCAGGGCGACACACGGTGCGTTCGTCTCGTCGATGCGCCCGATCAGCCGGTAGCGGGCGTCACCCGAACCGCTCACACCGAGCGTCACCACCCCCGGTTCGGAGCTGACGTCACGGTCCGGCCGCAGGATGATCCCAACGGTGAAGCTGATCGCCACCAGGACGAGGAACCCTGCCGCCCAGAGCCCACATCCGACGTAGTCGCCCCGCGACACCGAGTCGGTCGACCCCCGCCGCCGACGACCGTTCCGCCCCGCTTCGCGGGGCGGGGGCAAAGGCCCATCCGTCGTCGAGGGACTGTCGGGGTTCACCGGGGCGCAGGATACCGACGACCTCCCCGGTCCTCGGCTGCGCCAGTGGCCCACGAGACACGGTCGGGGGCCGGATCGTCCTAAGGACACCTCCCACCCGTGCTCGGGCGGGCGCCAGCTCCTGAAGGCAGGCGATCCCGCCACCACGCCACGACGGGATGGTCGGGATCGAGGCCGTAGGCCATCGCCAGCTGGCCGCCGAGGGCGACGAGGGGCCGGCCCCGTCGCAGAGCCTCGGCTGCGCCCTCCCACTCCCCCCGATCAAACGGCAGGGGCACGGCCTCGACCTGACGCGAGGCCAGCTTCACCGCGCCGCGATGGCGACCGGTGCCCGCCGCCTCCTGGAGGGCCCACGCCGTGACGGGTGGCGCGGACAGGGCCGCAGCCAGGAGCCAGAGGATCAGGTCGCCGTCGCCGTTACCGCCGCCGTCGCCGCCGCCGCCGATGGTCGATCGTCGAAGATCAACTCGGGGCTCGAGCGACACGAGCGGGACACCGGGCACGAAGCGCCCATCGGGGTCCACGGCCGCCTCCACCACCAGCGTCTGCGACGCCACGACCAGCTTCGGCCGCAGGCGGTCGCCGATCCACCGGGTGAGGACGGCGTCGTCGGCCGCAACGGCCTCGAGGTCGACCCCCGGGCGCTGCCACTTCCGCCCGGCGATGCGGGCCTGGCGCTCACCCCACAGCACCCGCAACGGATCGACCAGCCCCGTGGTCAAGACAGGCACAGCCCGGGATGCGGCGTCGTTCTCGTCGAGCTCGACGAGGTGCGGGGCGATGCCGTAGAAGTGCTGGCGGAACCCGGCGGTGGCGGAGGCCAAGTCGCCGATGCGGCCCGAGCCGCCATCGAGGGCTACCGGGGGCACGCCGTCGCAGCGGGCCAGGAGTGGCGCCCACGAGCGAGCAAGGGGCGGCGGCATCGATCCGACGTCCTCGACGGTGCGGCCCCGGCTGAGTCGGACCGCCGCCGATCGGGGGGCCGCGCCTCGTCTCGGGACAGCATCGAGCGGCGGCGCGCGGCGCTCGAGGACCAGGGCGCACACGTCCACCTCGGCGGCGAAGACCTTCTGACCTGCGACCCAGCAGCCGGCCAGGTCGGCGAGGTCGTCAACGGCCGTGCGGGCCCACTCACCGTCCCGCGCACCGAGCACCGATACCGGCTGGATCATCAGCACCCGACCGCCGGGTCGGATCCAGCGGCTGGCGGCGACCAGGAACAGCAGCGCACTGTCGACGTAGCCCGACGCCTTGGGCCCGAAGCGGGCTCTCAGGCCGGCGACCTCGGCCCGATCCCGCGCCGTCGCCCGGGAGAGCTGCCCGAGGAACGGCGGGTTGCCTACGACGAGATCTGCGCTGCCAGCGACGAGATCCTCGGTCCGGTCATCTCCGGGCCGGGCCGAGCCTCGAGGGTCGACCGCCGCCGGGCCGATCCGGTCCACCAGGAGACCGTCGTCGATGACGAGCCGAGGCCGTTCGTTCGAGCGAGGGTCGCCGCCGGTGTCGGCGGCCCATGCCATCAGCGAGGCCTCGGCCACGGCCACCGCATCGGGGTCGAGGTCGACGCCAGCCAGGCCGCGCATCGCCTCGGTGGGGGCCGCGCCACGTTCGGCCTGCCACCGGGCTGCGGCGAGCAGGAATGCTCCGCCGCCCACAGCCAGGTCGACGACCCGGAGCGGTAGCGCGGGACCCGGCGCCTCCCAGGTGTCCAGCCCCCAGTCGAGCAGGCCGCAGGCCAGGTCCGACGGCGTGTAGTGGGCGCCGGCCGATCGTCGCCGGTCGGGTTCGAGCAGGGCCTCGTAGGCGGCGCCCAGCAGGTCGGGGCCGGCCAGCGATGGCGGCGGCGGCAGGACCCGGAGGGCAACGCGATCATCGGACCCGCCGGCGAGGCGCAGACCCCACGACCCGACGGGCCAGTCGCGGAGCTCTGCTACCCGATCGAGCACGCCGGCGATGAGCCGGCGAGCGACATCTCCCTCGCCTGCGCTCCTGGCTTCGTCGGAGAGGCGGAGGAGATCGTCGCACCACGGCCCCCAGGCCGGGCCGGGGGGGCTATCGGAGGTAGCGGCCACCGACGCGCCAGGCACCGGCGCCCTCAGGTCAGGCGGCGCCGGAGTCGGCGATTGGGTCCCAGGCGGTCAGGTCGGCGAGGCGGGAGTCGTTGGAGAAGACCTCGACGATCGGGAGATCGATGCCGATGCGCTTCTGCAGGCGCTTGACCTCGAGCTCCTCGTTCCACAGGGCGAGGGTCACGACGAGCCCCTCCTCACCAGCTCGCGCCGTGCGGCCCGAGCGGTGGAGGTAGGACTTGTGGTCTTCGGGCGGATCACCGTGGATGACGACCTCGACGTCGTCGACGTGGATGCCCCGGGCGGCCACATCGGTGGCGACGAGCATCGGCAGCGAGCCGTCGATGAAGTCAGCCAGGGCTCGCTCCCGCAGCCGCTGGGGCAGGTCGCCGTGGATCGCTCCGGCCTTCACCCCCTCGTCGCGCAGCTCGGCGACGAGGCGATCGGCGTAGCGCTTCGTCCGGCAGAACACCAACGTGCGCCGCGACCCCCGACCGATGGCGGCCACGACCTTCGACTTGTCCATCTGGTGGACGAGCAGGAACCGGTGGGTCATCTCCTCGACGGTGACCTGCCGGGATGTGACCTCGTGGCGGACGGGGTCGTGCTGGTAACGCGTGACCAGGGTCTTGACCGCTCCGTCGAGCGTCGCCGAGAACAACAGCGTCTGGTGACGACCGTCGATGTGGCGCAGCAGCCATTCGACCTGGGGCAGGAAGCCCATGTCGGCCATGCGATCGGCCTCGTCGACGACCACGATGTCGACGTCGGCCAGCGACGCCTCCTTGCGGTCGATGAGGTCGATCATGCGACCCGGGGTGGCCACCACGACCTCGGCGCCGCGCCCCAGCTTCTTGATCTGCCCGGCCATGTCGGCGCCCCCGTAGATCGCCGCGACCCGGACACCGATCGCCTCGCCGAGGGGGAGCAGCTCGTCGGACACCTGAGTGGCCAGCTCCCGAGTGGGCACGAGGACCAGGGCCCGGGGCCGGCGGGGCTCGGCTCGCTCGACGCGCTGCAGGGTGGGGAGGCCGAAGGCGAGCGTCTTGCCCGACCCCGTCTTCGCCTTGCCCGAGACGTCGCGGCCGGCAAGGGCGTCGGCGATCGTCAGCTCCTGGATGGGGAACGCTCGGTCGATCCCCTTCTCGGACAAGACCTTGACCATGGCCGGGTCGACACCCAGCTCTTCGAAGTTCGTCATCATGTTGCGACCAGCCTACGAGCGTCGCACGCGCGTTCCCCAACACCCTCCGGCCCCGCTCAGCGGCGAGGACCCGTCACCCGATGGCCCTCCACGGCGACGCCCTCGGAGCGGAGGCGCCGGGCCTGCTCGTCCTCGTGGCCCGGCACCAGGCGACCGGCGGCGTTGACCACTCGCCACCAGGGGAACCGGCCGGCGGGTGCGGTGGCGAGCACCCGGCCGACAGCCCGGGAGCGGCCGGGCCATCCAGCTTCCGCGGCGATCTCGCCGTAGGCGACGACCTCGCCCCTCCGCAGGGCGTCGAGGACCGCGGCAACTGCCAGCTCGAGGTCCGGGTCGGGCCCGTCGACGCCGTGGCGAGCGACCACTGTCGCCGGGTCAGTGGGGCGACACGACATCCGCCCCATCGAAGCCGATCCCACGAGTCGCTGCGATCTCGATCGGTACCATGCGCGGGGTGACACGCCACCTCGACGCCATCGAGGTCGATGGGTTCACGATCCTTCCCGACGTCATCGAGAGCGCACTCCTCGACGAGATCGACGAGACCCTGGCTCGGCTGGAGTCCGAGCTCGATGCGCGTCCGGCCGCCAACGCCTTCGAGGGCCACGCCACAGTGCGGATCTACAACCTGCTGGCCCGTGACCGGGTATTCGAGTCGGTACCGGTCCACGCCGCCGTCCTCGGAGTGATCGAGGGCGTGATCGGCCGAGGGTGCCTGGTCTCGTCGCTGTCATCGATCGCCATCGACCCGGGCGAGGAGGCCCAACCGCTGCACGTCGACGACGCCATGATCCGGCTGCCCCGGCCCCACGTTCCGGTGATCTGCAACTCGATGTGGGCCCTGACCGACTTCACCGAGGCCAACGGCGCGACGCGCCTCGTGCCCGGGTCGCACCATCGCGACCACCAGCCCGACTTCGGCAGCCACCACGACTCGATCGCGGCCGAGATGGGCCGCGGCTCGGTGCTGGTCTGGCCCGGATCGCTGTGGCACGGCGGCGGCGCCAACGCCACCGGCACCCGGCGGGTCGGCCTGGCCATGAACTACTGCGCCGGCTGGGTTCGCCAGCAGGAGAACCAACAGCTCGGCATCCCCGTCGAGGTGGCCCGGCGCTTCGGTCCCGATCTGCGCGAGCTGTGCGGCTTCGGCGTCTACCGGGGCCTGATCGGACACATCGACAAGCAGGACCCGGCTGCGGTCGTGCTGGGGCCGGCTCCCAGCTCGGCGCCCGTTGACGGCGACCCCGACTCGCCGGTGCTGTTTGACTCTGCGCAGATCGGCGCAACGTGACCCTGAGCACCTGCTGGGCGGCGATGGCTCGATCTGAGCGTCTGTCGGGGTCGCCGTCGAGGGGCCTCCGAAGCGCTCAGCGCGGGCACCCAGCTCGCGGCCTGCCCGCCCGGCCGCTCAGCCTCCCGGCCTGATCCGGTGGGGTCGGGTCTACTCGCCCTGATCGAGGAGTGGCCGGTCGCCAACGTTGCCGCGGCCGTGGTCACCGCGGCCGCCGGCGACGTGACCGAAGCCATCGGCGACATCGACCGGCCCTACCGCCTGGCCTCTGTCACCAAGGCGCTCGTGGCCACCGCAGCCCTGGTGGCAGTCGAGGAGGAGACCCTGCACCTGGCCCACCCGGCCGGGCCGGAGGGCTCGACCGTGCGCCACCTCCTCGCCCACGCCTCGGGCCTCGGCCTGCACGGCGGGGTGCCGGCCGAGCCCGGACGCCGCCGCGTCTACAGCAACGCCGGGTTCGAGGTGCTGGGCTCGTTGCTGGAGCAGGAGTCAGGCCTCGGCGTGGCGTCCTACCTCACCGAGGCTGTGCTCGGCCCGCTCGGGATGGCGGCCACCCGCCTCACCGGCTCACCCGCCCACGCCGCGGTCAGCACCGCGACCGACCTCGCGAAGTGGGCGAAGGAGCTCATGGCGCCTCGGTTGCTGGCGGCCGACACGGTGCAGCAGGCGACCACCGTGGCCTTCGCCGATCTCGACGGCGTCCTGCCCGGATTCGGCTGGCAGTCGCCGTGCGATTGGGGCCTCGGGTTCGAGATCCGGGGCACCAAGGAGCCGCACTGGACGGCGGCGGCCAATAGTCCGGCCACCTTCGGGCACTTCGGGCGCAGCGGCACGTTCGTGTGGGTCGACCCCGCGGCCGGACGGGCACTCGTGGTGCTCACCGACCGCGAGTTCGGGGACTGGGCCAAGCTCCGCTGGCCGGCCCTGTCGGCCGCCGTGCTGGCTGA
>Ga0136640_10000165_pt1 | contig 23780 bp, 19 predicted proteins | sample AntDrymUQ8642106_2_FD_105498 | JGI IMG/M metagenome (GOLD analysis project Ga0136640, IMG submission 105498) | Polar desert sand microbial communities from Dry Valleys, Antarctica - metaG UQ864 (21.06) | ecosystem: Environmental > Terrestrial > Soil > Desert | place: Antarctica: Dry Valley...
CTATTAAATATCTCTAGCACCTCAGATTTGTACACCCGACCCATACTTTCTTCATTTTTATACAATTCATACTTTTTTCTTTCTACAGATTCGATATATAAAGTGTGATCCGGAGTTTGCTGGCTAATAATTTCAAATTTTACTGGAATAGTCTTAACAATTTCTTTTTTTAATTCACTTAATAAGGCATTTTTATTTGTTTTGATACAGATTTTTACTCCATAAACTTTGATAAAAATCTGATGAACTGCTTTTGTCATATCTAATTTGTATTTTTTTTCTCAAACATAATCCTTCTAATTCAAGCCAAAAGTTTTCCTTCTTTCTTTATATTTGGAAAAAATAAAAAGCCCGAATGATCCAAAAGTAATTAATGCTACCGAAGCACTCCAGTATTTATTTATTTTCAAATTTATAAAAATTAAAATAACGATTGTTAACGAAAATAATACATATATACTTGTCACCCTCACTTGAGATAATCCCGCTAGCACAAGTCTCTGATAAATATGACTGCGATGAGCTTGCCAAACTTTTTCTCGTTTGATAAGTCTTCGAGTGAACGTCAAAACTGTATCAAACATAAAAAGCCATACTAGCAGAACTGAAACTACCGGCAAAATCGCCGTATCTGTTGAAGTCTCTTTCAATGAAAGGAGAGGAAAAACAGCAAAGGTATAACCTAAAAACGCGCTTCCCACATCACCCATAAAAATTTTTGCCGGGTACCGATTGTGGATTAAAAACCCCAAACTCGAAAACGCAATCACACCGCCGTAAAAACTTGTCGTTTCAAGCCCGACAATTTTTCCAATCATTAACCATCCGATACCAGCGGTAACTGCCTGCATTCCGGCGAGAGCATCAATGCCATCCATAAAATTATACGCATTTGTGAGCCAGACTATCCATAAAAAGATTAAAATTTGACCATAGAAACCCGGCTTTATGAGTCCCCAGAAAGGTATGTAGATGTGTTGAAATTCTCCTAAGAAAAAAACGACCAAAACGGCAGCGACTGAATGAACTAAAAATCGCCAGAGGGATGAAATTGAATATAAATCATCTAACAAGCTTATTGAAGCAATTAAGATTGCGCCTAAAAAATATGCCCATGAAAAAATTTGGCTGATAAAATTTGTATAAACCGTGTAGGCAAACAAACTTAATAAGACGATTATTAACCCACCACCGCGCGGAGTCGGATTGGTGTGCGAGCTTCTTTCATTCGGTACGTCTAATAAATTCCACTTTATACTCACATGGAGAAATAGTTTTACTCCTAAATAAGATAAAGTGAATATTAATGAATAAATTATTATCAACAGCACTCAAATTTAATTTGGTAAAGTTATAGATTCTGATCTTTATTTAATTTATACCAGCTGATTTGTTTTCTAACACCTTCGGTAATGGTAAATTTTGGCACAAAATTATACTTATCTTTTATTTTATCGGTCGCATAAATATCTTCGGACAGCCACTTTTCAATTGTCTGCTCAATTTTATTGATTTTTTTGTTATTTATTGTCTTTTTAATAATTCTAAAAACCACTCTAAAAAGGGTTGGCGAGATTGTAATTCCAAGGACGTTTCTTTTTAATTCGATGGCGATTTCATCGACAAAATCCTTCATCTTGATCGGGTCGGCGGATAAATTAAAAACTTCCGTTTTGCCGGTTTTTTCCTTGATTATCTTGACACAAGCACGCGCCACATCATTTTTATAAACGAGTGATTTACAATTATCGCCTTTCCCAATCCACACGAATTTCTTCTGATCAATAGCATTTACGAGGCGTGAAACATTACCTACATTTTCCTCACCAATGACCGGCGCTAAACGGAAAATAGTCAAGGGAATATTGTTATTTTCACAAGTTTCAGAACAAATCTTTTCGGCTTCTAATTTACTTTCCGCATACAGAGTTTGCGGTTTCGTTGGTGAATTTTCATCAAAAATTCCGTGATTTCTATTTTTATCATTGCCCGGAATATTTTCAAACATGCCATAGACAGAAGTTGAACTAATTAAAATAAATTGTTTGACCTTCAATTTGACTGCCAAATCTGAAATATTTTTTGTACCCTGAACATTTACAAGGTCGAAATCCTCTTTTTTGGTGTCTCCGAATTGATGTGCGAGCCCTGCCGTATGAATAGTTACGTCTACATTTTCAATTTTTTCTAATTTACATAAATTTTTATAATCGGTAATGTCTATCGGGATAATTCGCGCGAAGTTTTCTTTTTTGCTTTCTTTATCAGAGTATTTACGATTACTTCTAATTTGGATAACTTCAAAATCTGAGTTTTCACATTCTTTAACAATTTCCTTTCCTATAAATCCGGTTGCTCCTGTAATCAAAATTTTCATTATTAAAAATATTAACATTGGGATTATCAGACCCATTAACTCAAATATTTATTGTATTTTTCCACTGCCACTTCCACTGAATATTTTTCTTTTGCTGAAAGTCGAGCGCGTTGACTCATCTCTTTTAAAATTTCTCGATTTTCAAATATCGTCACAATAATTTTACAAAGTGCTACCGGGTCATTGGGGGCAACATACCAACCGACTTGATCATCTTCAATAACCTTTGCAACCTCAGAATTATTTTCAGTTAAAGCTAAAATTGGTTTTCCGGCAGCTAATAAATTATAAGTTCTGCTCGGCATAGCGACGCCCCACATTTTTTTGACCAGAGGAACCAACCCGACATCACAGGCATTGAGGAAGATTTTTTGTTCATTTCGAGATCGGGGCGGTAAAACAGTTATATTGATAAGATCTTTTTCCTTTACTTCCCTTTCAAGCCATTTTCTTTTGACACCTGAGCCAATAAATAAAAAATGAAATCTTTCATCATTTTTTAATTTTTCGGCACAATTTACGATGCTTTCCAAATCTTGTGGATAACCCATATTTCCGGCATACAGAAAAGTGAATTTATCAACAATATTTAGTTCTTTCAAAATTTCGTTGTTATTTCTGGGCATAGGTTCTATTTCTTCAAGTGATGCCCAGTTTTGAATAACTTCTACTGGAGGAACTGTTTTGCAATTAAAATTTTTCAGTTGAGAAAGAACAAGCAGTTTCATATCGCGCCCAACCACAATAATTTTTTTTGCTCCATGATAAAGCCAAACATTCAGTCGATTGAGAACGGTAACAAATAAAGATTCCGCATTTGCTTTCCCAACTGCGATTAATGTTTCCGGGTACTTATCCTGAATAATCAGGCTATATTTTGCCGCGCGTATTTTCGCAGCGAGCGCGGCAATAAAAGGAAGTGTCGGAGGAGCGGAAACAACCAATACTTCATCATTTCTTTTTATCTTAAATAAAGTTTTGAAAAAAATCGAAAATCCGAGCGTTAGCATATTAATTAAGCGAAAGAAAATCACGTCTTTGTTAAGGGTTGTGCTCCAAACACGAAAAATTTCGACGTTTTTGTGATTTTCTTTTTTCGAAGCTAGTGTTCCTCTGGCAGCGTAATTCGGCTGTCCACAGATCACTCTTACATTAAATTTTCTTGTTAATCCTTCAGCAATACCGGTCATATAATAGCCGGTTTGATTATTTTCCGGGTAATAAAGCTCGGTTATGACCCAAAGATTTTTTTTATTATTTGAATTGAATTCCGTTCTATTTTTCTTTAAATCTAATTCTCTATCCATTTTAACGGTAATAATAAAGAGTGAAAATCCCTAAGTAAAAATCTAACGCTTAACTAATGTGCCTTCTAACAGATGTATATCCCAAAACGATTTTACTTACTGTGCGGGAAACATTTTCATACAGATATTCATGGGGAGGAGTCCAATTCGGCGGTTGCGCAAGAGCTAATTCCACCGATAGAAAAATTGAATTAATATCTGCACCGCTCAGAATGTTGCTACCGCATTCTATTGTTTCAGGACGTTCTGTGACATCGCGCAATGTAACATTTGGCACGCCAAAAATTGAACACTCCTCTTGGACAGTTCCACTATCCGACAAAACAGCTAAAGCGTTTTTTTCCAGCTTGACAAAATCAAAGAATCCAAGCGGCTCGAGAAGTTTAATTTTATCAGATGGAGTTTCTATTTTATATTTCGAAAGCTTTTCAGATGTTCGCGGATGAACGCTGATCAGCATTTTTTTGCCCCACTTTTTAACAATCTGAGAGAAGGCTTCAAAAATCATTCTTAGACGTTCAGGCAAATCCACATTTTCGGCTCTGTGCAAGGTGACCAAAAAATAGTCGGCAGGTTTAACATCAAATTTTTTGAGCGCTTTGCTTTTCTCAATTTTTTCGGAAAAAGTATCCAGAACTTCTTTGATCGGATTACCGGTCACAAAAATTCTTTCCCTTTCAATTCCCTCTCCAACTAAATTTTCCTTACTTCTTTCGGTGTAAGGCAAAAGAATTGTGCTTGAATGATCAATTAGGCGGCGATTGACTTCTTCCGGGACGCGTCTGTCAAAACAACGGTTTCCCGCTTCCATATGAAACACCGGAATGCCGCGGCGAGCCGCAATTATTGCTGATAAAGCACTGTTCGTGTCGCCTAGTATTAAGATTTTATCAGGTTTATGTTGTTCTAAGATTTCATCAGTATTCTTTAAAATTTGCCCGATTTGATCCCCGAGACTGTTTGATTTTATTCCCAAATGTATATTTGGAGTCCGAACTTCAAGTTCTTTGATAAAAATATCGCTTAAACTTTCGTGATAGTTTTGCCCGGTGTGAACCGTAATATGTTCACAATGCCGGTCAAGAATTTTCAAAATTGGGCTTAATCTGATAATTTCTGGACGCGTCCCGAAAATTGTCATTACTTTCATAATTTTTGAGGTCTTTAAAAAAGCTATTTACCAGTTACTATAAACTGTGCAATTTCAGAATCGGCTTGACCGAGTAATACCTTTAATTCTTCGATTGTGATATTTTTGTCTTTCGAGGAATATTCACTTTCCAGTGCCGGAGAAAAATCCTTTTCCTGTCGCAGTTCAGGTAGAACGGGCAGTATAACATAATATTCACCGCGTTCTATAGTACGAAAACATTCTTCCTCTGAAACCATAATCTCATGTACTTTCTCACCCGGACGAATACCCGTAAATATGATTGGCAATGTTTTTCCACCCATAATAGCTTTTGCAACATCTATCATTTTTGCTGATGAGACTTTAGGCACATATGTTTCCCCGCGCCCCCCCTCACTTATGGCGGCGAAAACCGTATCAACCGCTTTATCCAGGCTTAATAAAAATCTGGTCATTTCCTCTAAAGTAACCGTTAGAGTTTGATTTTTTCGCACTTGTTCAACAAAAAGCGGAACAATTGAGCCGCGTGAAGCAATAACGTTTCCGTATCTCACGCACATAAAGCTTGTATTTGGACAATCTCTGTTTGCTTCGATTAAAACTCTTTCTTGCAAAGCCTTGGTCATGCCCATCACATTAATCGGCTTGCAGGCTTTATCGGTCGATATTCCAATTACTCTCTCAATTGCCAAATTGTTTTCGCGGATACCGCGAGCCACATTCTGCGCGCCGACAATGTTTGTTAAAACTGCTTCATAAGGAAAATACTCACAAGAGGGCACTTGTTTAAGTGCCGCGGCGTGAAAAACGACCTCACATTCACGCAACGCCGAAAGTAATGCCGAATAATCGCGTACGTCACCAATGCGAAAATTTAATAAATCTTGTGAGTTTTCATAAATCACATCGTCAGTTGCTGTTCTCCGGTGCATGTAATCAAGTCGCATATAATGTTGCTTGGCTTCATCACGCGAAAATACGGTTATTCGAGCAGGTTTCCCCATTTCTCCCTGTAAAAGCCTCCGAACTAAAGTTTGTCCAAGTGAGCCGGTTCCGCCCGTTACTAAAATTCTTTTTCCCTCTAGTTTATTCATTAATTTTGATATGGAGTTTTATCATCCGCCATTTTATTAATCATTTCTTCCCAACTTTGCGGCTCAAAACCAGTTAGTTTTCTGAATTTGTCCGAGTTTAAACTTCTGTCGATCTTAAATTCTTCAAAAGATTCAATTTCAACGTCCATTTTAAAAGCATTCTTTAATAATTTTAATAATTCAAATTTATTGATCGGATTACTTGAGACGTGATACAAACCTTCCAAAAAAATTTTATTTTTTAATAATTGTGAAATGATGTCAGCTAGAATTATTGTTGGAAAACCGGAATAGACGGCATTGACGAAACCTTTTATACGATTTCCTTGGTTGCTTAAAAACCATTCTACTAGACTGTGTTTTGTAAATAGTTCTCTGCCAATTATTGAGGTTCTAAATGTTACACCTCTGTCACTAATTACTTCTCCCAAGCTTTTACTTTTTCCATATAAATCAATAGCGTTTGAAACATCTTCTTCTTTATAATTTCCCTTTTCACCATCGAAAACACAATCAGTGCTGATATTAATCAGATAACAATTATTTTTCATGCAAATTTCTGCCAGTTGATGTGGAAAAATTGAATTTATTGAAAGAGTATTAATAATGTCCTTTGAGGATGGCAATTGTTTAATTATTCCCACAGCATTTATAACAACATCCGGTTTTACCTTTTTGACGGTTTTTTGAATTAATTCAAGATTTAAGACATTAAATCCTTCAATAATTTTGTTCTTTTCAAAAATTCCAAATTTTTCATATTTTTTATAATCATCTCTAATACTTGTCCAAACATCAAAATTTTTTTGTAGAATTTGTACAAATTTATGTCCGAGCATCCCTCCGCCGCCAAAAATTAATATTTTCATAGTTAATGTAGTCTATACATCGTCGAACTACTGACATGACAACTAAATTTTAATAAGTAAAGTAACTTTCTATACAAAAGTTAAGTTTTGTTATTAAAAGTAAAACTTGTACTATACTTCAATACTTTTTGAGTATCCGCTTTAACTTTTGGATCAGACAACCAATTAATAGCAAATTTTCGAGCTTCACTTGAAGTTTGATCGTATTTAGCTTGCTCAGTATTGATACATTCGTTAATTACTTTAAGCCATAACTCAGGTTTTTCTAAAGGTAAATCCCAACCAATTTTTTTTTCCCTTAAATTTAACCAGGGAGTTCTGTCGCTGATCAATAATGGACAACCGGCGGCGAGAGCTTCTATAAACACGTGTCCAAAATTTTCTCCTAAGGTTGGCAAAACAAAATAATGATAATTGAATAAGGTTGAAACTACCTGATCGTGAAAAATGGCACCTTTGTAGTTAACCTTTATATTTATGGGCAGTTTTTGAATGATTTGTTGGCTTTCTCGCCAATATGATTCGTCTTCTATCGGTCCATATATGTCCAAACATAAATTTCTTTCAATATTTGTGAGTTGTTCGATAAACCATTTCAGATTTTTCTTATGCATATATCTCGAAAGAAAAACCATTTTGGTTATTTCTTTATTTTTTTGAGGCTTGGCATTTTGATCATAGTTTTCCAGTAAAATGCCGGCAGGCAGATTCGGAGCAATAAAAATTCTTTCATAAAGAGGAAATAAATTTTTCACTTCTTTTCTTTCTAAATCCGAAGTAGTTTTCCATATTAAACCATCGTACAAGCCAACAGATTTCGCTAACTTTAAAAATAAATTTTTCTTTCTGGCCTTTAATTGCAAAGCGCCTACTGAAAGTTCTCCTTCAGGGGCGAGAATAATCTTCATTTTCGGAATTAATTTTAATTTTTTAAGAATTAAAACAAAAATAGACAAGGTTGAGAAGATACTATTAATATAGATAGAATCTGGTTGAGTTTCATAAATAAGCTTACGCAATTTCGACATATTGATCGTATCTTGTGATAGGTAAAACACTTTTGCATTTTCAGCATCATTCCATCTATTAACTTTTACATCTTTATAACTAACCTTATCTCCATCATGGTCAAGCGTAATAATTTCAAAATCAAATTCGTCTCCTAATCGTTCGACCATATTGACGATTGTTCGAAGGCTTCCTCCGCTTTTAAAACCGGGTAAATAATAATTGCAAATAATTAAAATTTTTTTCTTGGTGATTTCAGTTTTTTTCACAAATATTATGTAACAAATCAATTTTTTTTAGAATTTTGTTCAATAATTTCCTCGTATAATCTTTCATAAGAAAGAGAGATATTTATTGGTTCAAAGCGTTTTATATTTTCAATTCCAAGCTTAATTATATTTTCACGAAGAACTTTATTATCTATCAAACTTATTATTCCTTTTTTTATATTCAAAAAATCATTCGGATCAACTAAAATTGCGGCACCGCCGGCAACCTCTTTCATTGGGCTTAAATTACTGGTCACAACCGGAGTTTGCATCGCTTGTGCTTCGATAATAGGTAATCCGAAACCTTCATACAAAGAACAAAAAGTGACAATGTCTGCATTTTGATATTCAGCTTTGATTTCATCATCATTTAGATTAAAAGCGTTTACATAATTGATTTTATTTGTTTTTAATTCTTTAATAACATTATCTTCTAGTTTTCCGATAATTTTCAATTGACAAGCTATTCCATTCAAAGCCCTTATGAGATTTTCCAAATTTTTATTTTGAGTAGTTCCAATTTGCAGAATTGTTGGACATTGAGAATCGAATGTTTTCTTCGATGATAAAAGGAAATGTTCTTGCAGCGGATTCTCTATCACCCGTATTTTACTTTCATCACATTGCGTATAGTAAATTATTTCATTTTTGACAGTCGTCGAGATTGTGGTGATGTATTTAAGGCGTCGGACTGGTAAATCAAACAATATCTTTCTTAAAACAAATCGCCGAAGTCCCTTTCTTATCTTCAGAATACCTAAATCATGGATAGTTAATACTGTATTACTAACAGGTAAAATTAAACCAATGTAATGAATGTGTCCGGTTATATGATAAATGTCATTTTTCTTAAATTTAAAGAACAAAAGATTTTTTAATATACCTAAAGTGTTATTACAATATTGCAGTTGTTGGAAGGAATATTTGAATTTTTCTTTTGTTAAACTTTTTGCAATTTGTCTAAAAACCTTTTCAATACTGATACCATCTTGTAATTTTCTTTCAATAAAAAGTATTTTAGTTCCCATTAGTAATTGGATAAATATTTCTATTAAACACAAATTAATTTAATTCCGTCTTGAGCATTTCCCATGTAATTGCAGTAGTACCAATGTGTTCAACAATCAAACCGGCAGCGATATTCGCCATTTTAGCAGCTGAAAGAGTGTCTAACCCACTGCCCAAGGCCACTGCTAATGTAGCAATAACAGTATCACCGGCACCCGTTACGTCATAAACATTTCGCGCCAGTGCCGGGAGATGTTTGGGCGTTTGTTTTGGTTGAAATAATGTCATTCCATCTTCGCCTTGAGTTACAAGGAGATTTTTCAGTGATAATTTAGCAATCAAACTATTCCCTGCTTTCTCAATTGTGGTTTGATCTTGACTAATTAAATTACAAGCTTGTGTAATTTCTATCCGATTTGGAGTTAACATTGCCGCGCCACAATATTTTTTGTAATTTTTGCCTTTCGGATCTACCAAGACAATTTTACTATTATTATTTCCATAGGTTATCAGACGCATTGCCAGATTTTCTGTAATTAAACCTTTTCCGTAGTCAGACAAGACGATCACTTCAATTTTGTCGATTACCTTTAAAATCATTTGCCAGATTTGTTCTTCTTCAAATTCTGAAATGTTTTTTTTTAACTCCTGATCGATTCTAACAATCTGTTGATTATGTCCTAAAACTCTTGTTTTTATAGTTGTTGGTCTTTCTGAGTGTTTATATAAATACTCAGATGAAATATTTTTCGTGCTTAACACTTCGGAAAATAATTTCGCTTCTAGGTCTGAACCAATAAGACCCACCAGAAATGGATTAGCCCCTAAACCTTTAACATTTGCTGCAACGTTTGCCGCACCGCCAGCAGCGAGAGTGGTTTTATTTAAATTTAATATTGGAACCGGAGCTTCGGGAGAGATTCGCTCGACGCTTCCCCACCAAAAGCGGTCTAGCATTACATCTCCAACTATCAAAACATTTATATTTTTGAAACCTCCTAAAATTTTCATACTTTGAAATATTTTGATTTTGAATCTTTAAAGAAAAAATTTATTTTTGGAATTTAATGTCAATTATTTCACACCAAATGTGTCCGATTACGATGTGAGCTTCTTGAATTCTTGCCGTTCGCTTTGCGGGGACTAAAATACCTATATCACAAAGAGAAGCGAGTTTTTTACCAGTCGAGCCGGTCAAACCGATAGTTTTGCAGCCGATCTGTCTGGCAGACATCACTGCGGCATTTACATTTGAAGAATTACCGCTAGTGCTTATGGCAATTAGTAAATCTTTTTTCTCACCTAAAGCTTCAATTTGCCTGGAAAAGATCCGCTCAAAGCCATAATCATTACCCAGAGCGGTTATTGCAGAGGTGTCAGTCGTTAAAGCGATTACCGGCAATGCCTTTCTCTCGGTTTCATATCTGCCGACAAACTCTGCTGCGATGTGTTGAGCATCGGCAGCACTTCCGCCGTTACCACAGACTAAAACTTTTTTCCCATCGGCAAACGTCTTATAAATTAGCTCTGCACATTCTTCTATAATTGAGATTTCATCAATTAATAATTGTTCAATTACCTTTAAATGACTTTTCAGAGAATTTTTAATCATCTCATTGATGGTGAGATTTTTTCGGATTTTATTGTCTACTTTTATTTCATTCTTTTTTATTTTTTCTACAATTAAACTTGACGAATAACCCTCTAGAAGTGGAAGCGATAAAACCTTTCCACCTTTCTCTATCACAAAATCAGAACCGACAATTTCACCAACAGACCAATCACCACCTTTAACTAGTACATCGGGATTTATTGTTTTAATCAGTAATTCAGGTGTTGTTTCATTAAAAATATAAATTTCATCAACATATTTGATACTTTGCAAAATACTCAACCTGTCGTTTTGATTCATATAGGGTTTTGATTTCCCCTTTATGGCTCGAACAGAAGAATCGCTGTTTATACCGACAATTAATTTTGTTCCGAGTTCTTTGGCACGTTTAAGAAAATCAATGTGACCGGGATGAATTATGTCAAAACAACCGTTCGTGAAAACTTTTACTTCCATTTTGCTATTGAAATTTAACTGTAAAAAGGATCGAATAAATCTGGCATTTTTGGATTATCAGTTAAATTTTCTCATACTCTTAAAAGATTGATTATTGGTATTTATCTGAAAGAATCGAATAAAAACAATTCCAAGAACCGCTAATAAACCGTATTTAATGAGGTAAGGAATGATTGTCCCATAAAAACCTTCATAAGAGACAGTGGTTAAAAGCATATAAAATAACGTTGTACGCCAGAATGAAAAAACCTGATCTTCAATTAAAGCAGTATAAATTATGCTCAAAATAATTCCTAAAAGTATCATTCCAAGCGGAATTCCAACGGGTCCGAAATTACGTAAGAGATCACCCATCGGGGTAACGGTAAAAGAATTTTCACTATAATTAAAATATAAATCGGCATATCGGCGCGGTTCAGAGCCGACAGGCTTGTTAACCCAGAGTGGTCTCGGAATAAAAAAAGTAATACTGTCTCGCCATATATTGTCTTTTAGTCCATAACTTTCTTCATAAGGTTCTAATTTTTCATAATTTGAAACAACTACTGCTAAAGAGCTGACGTTTTCTATTCGTTCAGCTAATGCAGATACTCCTTCGGCTAAATTTTCAACCAAATCTTGTTCAAACAATTTGTCAAAGGTTTGTCCAATGTTTTCAACGTACTCATCAGTACTTACTCTCGATTCTGATTGTTTGACATTACGGAATGTTGTTCCATAAATCATTCCGAGTAAAATTGCCAAAATTAGTAATATCACGCCGAATACTTTGTGCCTTAAGTGAATTGTGTTGACAGAAAAAATGAATGCGCAGGCAACTAGAATAAAAACTTGAAATAAACTTCCGCGATTTCCCTGAAAGGCAGATTTCGTCAGCGAAGTGCTTAATAGCAAACCGATAACAATATAGTGATTGATATTTAAGGTTTTGGTTCTAAATATACATAGCCACAAAATAAAGCTTGCTTCAAGCCACAAAAGCGTTAAAAGAAATAACAATCCATCGTATGCTCCAACCACATCCACCTTCTGATAACCTAAAATTCCAAAACCAAATGCCACGATGCTGTTGCCAATCCCAATAAACAAAAGCAAGATTCCCGGCAGGTAAAGATTTTCCGGTTTCCAATCCCAGACTGGCAAACGACTATTTATTTTTTTACCGATTTTTTTTCCTATCGGAAGAAAAAATCCGATTGATAAGCCCCCGTAACCTAAAATTACATAAATTAAAGTTAAGGGCAGATTATATTTTTCATCTTCGACGAATGATAAAAAGTAAGGCTGTGATAAACCGGCGGCTAAAATCAAACCGCCGACAAAAAAAGCCGGCACAAAATATGACCAAGCCGCAAACACCAATGGATGAAAAAAATCAAAACGTCCCTTGTAGTATAAATAAAAACTTGGAACGGCAAGAACAATTCCCAATAAAATCACCCACGGCATTAAAAAAAGTTGTTTGAATGGGTTCGCCGCGTCATCAGAAACAAAGATTAGCGAAAAACCGCCAAGCACAGTTATTACAGCAATTACTACGACGGGTAACAAAAGAGCAGTGTCTCTATTTTGTAAAAAACTGGGTCGTTGTTTTGAATTCAACATAAAAATTGCTTGACGAACTCTTAAATTTAATGATCAAATTTTCGGGCTTTTCATTAAAAATTGCTATTCAAAATTTCCTTTAGAAAATAAAAAAACACTTTTTTTAATTAAAAAATGGTTTAATCTTTATTTAATTGACAAACCGCGATTACTCCATCAGATAATTGCGGCGAAAAAAAGACACAAATGTCATTTATAAAATTATAAAACCAACGGTTGAATTGCCTGTGTTCTGGACCCACATCATAAAAATAAAACTTGTTCACTTTCAAAGTTTCCCTCTGTATAACCAGATTAAGTGTTCGGTAAGAATAATAAGCGACATGGTCGAGATGTACCGGTTCATTTTCACCGCCCTTGCCTCTTAAACCGTAGATAAAAAACCTCAGAGCGCCATAAGCGTTTATGGTTGTAATAATCAAACTGGTTTCGGAATGCATAAAACGCTTGATGCCTCGTAAAAACAATCCGGGATTTGAAAGGTGTTCAATCATTTCGCCGGCAATTATGACATCAAATGTTTCATCTAATTCTACCTCATCGAGCTTTTCCAAATCAGCCCGAAAAAGGTTTTTACCGCCGGCTTTTGATAAAACATCAATTCCTTCCTGATCATAATCGAACCCGTATAACTCTTTAGCGGTTTTTTCCAGTTCAAAGTGCAGAAGCATATTGTTTTCAATAGCTTGCGAAGTATAGGGATGATCCGTGCAACCGAGATGCAATATTTTTTTGCCGATACAAACTTGTTTTATAAAATCTACTCTTTGAACCAGCTCCAATTTTTTTTTCATCCCTTATATTACCTTTTAATAAGATTTCTGATTAAAAGTTTATCTTCCGAATCAACGAATCCCAAAATCCAAAGTATTGCGCAGTAAACTATCCCACCGCTCATTGTAGCAAAAACAAAAACGCCCCAGCCTGTTTGAAAATTATAAATAATTAATTTTTCTGTAATAATCGAAAATAAGGCTGAGACTCCGAGAATACCCAACAAATTCAGCCAAAATTTTTTCTGTACTCGAGCGAAAAAAAGTTTTTCAATAAAAAAAACTGACAAAAACATTACTGATAAACCTGCCATTCTGCCAAAAGCAACACCGACATTTCCCAAGCTTTGAGTTAATATAAAAATTAAAAAAACATTAATTACAAGGCATATCGTGAAAATTAAGATATTGTAACCAGGATAACCTAATCCTTCCGTCATTTGCCAGGATACAATTTGAAGAGCCAATAAACTGAAGCTAATAGTATGCATTACAAGTAAAGTTGAAGTCTGGGCGGCGAAATCTGCACCCATCCACAAAGTTAAAAACAATTCACTTTCAGTTATCAAAGTCGTCGCCAAAAAAATCACAAAAAAGCAAACTATTTTTGATGCTTTTTTATAAAGACGTAAAAGTTTTTCAGTATTATCTTTTAATTCGCTGGCAAGAGGAAAAATTACTAGCGCAAAACTACTTATAAATGAGTGTATAAAAAAGGAGAGCGTCATCGGAACAACATAAAACGTTAAGTTTTCAGCCCCGAGTTTACTGAATATCCAGCCTCTCTCGAAAAGAAGAAGTATGTTGGCGAGTATTTGATAGCCGATAATTCCCGCACTAAATCGAATTATCAATTTCAACATTTCCGGTTTAACTTTAAAGCTTATTTGAAACTCAGGCAGCAAGCGTTTGGCATTGAATGCAAAAAGCAAACCGGATATGAAAGTTATTATCAAATTCCAAATTAATAATTCTAATAATTTAAAGCCATTGTAAACTAACCAAATATTTCCTACTATTATCGCTATATTGTTAAAATTTGAAATGTTCGAGTAGATATCAAAACGATGTATTCCCTGCAAGATTGAATTGAAAATTTGATTGAGCATCAAGAAAAAAACTATAGCTGATGCGATAAACAATGCTGTCGTTGTTTTGGCTTGATTTTCTAAGTCAATAGAAAAAACATTTACCACCAACCAATTTGCCGATAAACAAATAGCTGAAACACCCGCAAACCCAACCAATAAATTGATAATTAACGCAGATGAAATAACATCTTTTATTTTATAGACTTCTCCGGATACTCTAAATTCGGCAATATATTTGGTTATAGCACGCCCAAAACTAAAATTAAATGAATAGGCAATAAAACCCAGCACAAGGGCATATATTCCGTAATCTTCATTACCCAGTTTATCAACAAGCAAACGAGTAGCAAAAAAACTGAAACCTAACGGCAGAATGAAGGTGGAAAATCCATATAAAACATTTCTGGCAATGCTCTTACTGTTTTCCGGTTGTATTTCATTGTCCATCTTTGTTCTGTAGTGAGTTTATGTAATGCTTAACGACTATTTTTGCGACTACTGTTTCATCAAAGTTTTTCAAAACATATTTTTTTCCTTCAATTGATAACTTTTCTCTGAGCGAATGATCACTTTTTAAAAGCAAAATCGCGTCCTTTAACCCACAAGTATCTCCCGGCTCAATTAACAAACCTGTTTCGAGATGCTTGACGGCTTCGGGTATAGCATTTATGTTGGTCGAAACGGTCGGTATTCCGAGCGCCATTGCTTCTAAAATTGAAATTGGCAAACCTTCCAGATAGCTTGCCAATGCGAAAACATCAGCCTGTCTTAACAAGTTAAATAAATCTATATGTTCTGTGCCAACCTGGTCAGATGTTATAAATACAAAATTTCGGCCGAGATTATAGCTCTCTGCTTTTTCTAAATCCTCATAAGAAGGTTTTGAATTTGAAATCCAGACAAAAGCAAATTCATTATTATTTTTTGATAATTGCCTTGCTGCTTCGAGAAAAATCCAACGACCTTTTCGATCGATAAATTGCCCGACGCAGAAAACTAAAAATTTATTTTCCGGCAAGTTATATTTTCTCAAAATTTCAGCTCGATTCAATTCAGAACGTAATGCTTCTTTAATTTCCCAAGGATTAATACTGGCGTAAGTTACCTTCACCTTATTTAAAAAGTCTTGACTGACAAGCGGCTTTAAGCTGTTTTTAGTATCTTTATTAGCCGTGAATAAATGAAAGTTTTTTGAACGACCTAGAATTCGAAATTTTATTTTCCAAATTGCGCTCCGCATTATTGAGTTGCCCGGCAACGAATTATGCATCGTCACGAAAACCTGAGCCTTCCGGCACAGCCAGAGAAGCATCAGCATTGACTGCCACGGCGCAAATTCAGTGTGAATGACGCTATTTCTAAAATCGAGTTTACTCAAGTAACTTATTAAATTAAATTCAAAATAGAGTTTATTCCAGTGTCTTTGAAGTTTTCTTTTCAAAGTATAAGCTGGTTTTATATCTGTCTGACCGTCGAAAAATTTGGTGGTAATATTCAAATTACCCAAAAATTTGAGTAGTTGCTCGTTTGACCCTCTCGGTATCACTGCCTGAACTTCCCCAAACTTTTTGGCTTCCTTCATTAATCCCAATAAAAGAATTTGCGCCCCACCCCATTCGACATACTGCCAAAGGTAATAAAATTTTTTTGGAGTCGTTTTTGTTAAATTGTTCTCTGTTTGATACTTCAATACTTTTGTTAAAAGTTGTCATGCCGACATTTAATGTAATTTATGAGATTTCCGGTAAATTTATATTAGGTCTATATTTAATTAAAGACTTAATCTTCTACAATAGATTTGGAGTATATTTCCAAACAAATTTATTCACCTCGCTCTGGCAGCTGCCATTAATTATTTTACTCCTGAAGGTTTTAGGAAACCATCCAGATTGTCTGTTCCTACCGATGCCGCCGCCTTACAAAGTGTTCCATCGCAGCGCAGCCTGAAATACTCAATGCGGCGTATCCCAGAAAAGCATTAAATCTCTTGCATAACTCCGCTTTAATCAAGTTGAATAAGAGAGATTTTTTGATTTTCTTTTAACCGTTGCTTTTCAAATTCGTTTGGTGTTTTATAAATGTTGCTGAATGTAAATTATGAACATTGATATACACAACAAACTCATCCATCGCCCGTACGATTCTTTAATTGATGACAATTCGCGCAATCGAACTAATGCTTTCGTTTCAATCGACAAAATTGCCAGTGAGAATTATAGCGGTATATTTTAGTTTGTGCCATTTCGCCGATGTTTTCCCCCACCAAGTTTCGAGACAATCAAAGATCCTTGTTTTACAAACAATTTGCGGATTGGCATAATTAACCGCGCACCTCTCGGAAATATCTACCGACCATTTTTTTATTAATTATGTATTTCTTCTCCGCTGCGAATCTGCGCCCGATTGGAACTTATCTACTGATCACCGTTTTCGCCTGCCTGCCTATTTGGGCAGTTGATGATTTCATCAATCAAGACGGCTCGCCGCACCTATATAACGCTTACTTAATCGTCGAGTTGCTGCGCGATAATCCGGCATTTACCGAATTATACGCGCTCAATTCCGCTCCAATCCCCAATCTGACCGGACATTATCTGCTAGCGTTTTTCTTGCTTATTTTCACGCCGTCGGTCGTGACAAAGATAATGGTCACGTTTACCTTCGCCGGATTAGCGGCGGCGATCGGTTGGCTGCGTTTTCAAACGGTCGGGCGTGAAGGCTTGGCGATGGCTTTTCTCATCGGCGCGGTTTTGGCGTTTAATTGGATGTGGTTTTTGGGTTTCTATAATTTTATCATCGGGGTGATCGGCTTCACTTTCACGCTCGGCTTGTATTGGCGATGGCGCGAAATGCTTAATTTACGCCGCAGTTTAATTTTGTCTGTCTTGTTCGTCTTCGTTTTTTTCAGCCATCTGATCAGTTTCGCAATGCTCGTCGGCAGCGTTTTGGTCATCGCCGTTTCGGTCGCGCCGCCGAATTTAAAACGCGCCTTGATTTGGACGGGTGCACTGATTCTGCCCGCTTTACCTTTCGTCGTCGGTTATAAATTGACGACCGAAGTCGGCGGTGCGCTGGTTCCCGTTTGGCGGTATCTGCAAAATCCCTTTTCGCCGTCGAATTGGTTTTTGCAGCTTCAAGCCGCCGACCCGTTTCAATTGCTGACACGCAAAGGTTTTCCGTTCGTTGCCGGCAATGTGAGTTTATTCGCTGTATTTTCGCCTTTTTTGTGGCTTGCCGCCGCTCTGCTGTGCCTCGGCGCAGCGACTTGGTTTTTCATTCGCCGCGGTGAGTTTTTGACGCGCCAATCGGTGCCGTTCATCTTTATCACCGTCGGCTCAATTTTATTCTGGATTTTCGCGCCCGACGATTTTGGCAAATCGCACGGTAGCTTTTTGCGCGAGCGGGTATTGCTGTGTGGGCTGATTTGTTTCGTCCCACTTTTTCGCGCTGATAAATTTTCCGGGCTGCCGCGCGCGGCGGCGGCTTTGTTAATATTCGTCATATTTTTTCAGACCTTTGCACTCTGGGAATACACTTTAAACGCCAATGCTTTGGTGAAAGAATATCTCGCCGCTCGCTCGCACGTCGGCGACGACGACCGCCTCGGTTCAGTCCAGTTCATTGAAAACGGCTGCCGATATAAATCCAATCCGCTCTCAAATCTTAATGTACTTTACGGTGTTGGCAAAAGGGTGCGGGTTTGGGATAATTACGAAATCGGGTTTTATCTTTTTCCAGTGACAATGAAAAATCCTCAAGACCGTCAGTTTGCATTCGATTTTCGTGAGTCGAGCAGTTTTGAATTGTGCGACCCGAACGAAAAAGTAGAGGATAAATTAAATCAATTGAACGCGCTGATGAATTCGCAACACGACCGAATCAATGTAATTTTAATCTGGAACGGCGATCAACGCTCTCTGCCGTTTCTGAATGCGTGGTATGAAAATGCGCCTTTTTATGAAAACGGACGAGTTCGATTGTTTCGCCACCGGTAACTTTTAATTTTTTTAACTGATGATAGAAATTCAATTGGAAAACTCCCCGAAATGTTTGTCGGTCGTTATACCCGTTTATAATGAGGAACGGACTTTGGAGCGAATCGTGAAGAAAGTTTTGCTGATTCCGCAGTTGTTTGAAATAGTTATCGTGGACGATTGCTCGGTTGACCGGACGGCAGAAATTGCTCAAAAACTTGCCGCCGCACATCCGCTAGTTAAATACGTCAAGCAATCGCGTAATGCTGGCAAAACCGCCGCCCTGCAAACTGGCTTCGCGCTGACCTCCGGCGCAATTGTTATCGTGCAGGATGCCGACCTCGAATATGACCCGGCGGATATTCCCGAAGTCATCGCGCCGATTATCGAAGGTTACGCCGATGTCGTCTACGGCTCGCGCTTTATGGTTAAACGCGCCGCGCGGGTGCTTTATTTTTACCATTATTTAGCGAACAAAGCTTTAACGTTTATTTCCAATCTGCTGACGAATTTGAATATGACCGATGTCGAAACTTGCTACAAAGCGTTTCGCGGCGACATTATCCGCAATTTAATCATCACTTCCAAGGGTTTCGGGTTTGAAATCGAAGTGACAGCGAAAGTTGCTAAACTCAAATGCGCTTTTTACGAAGTGCCGATTAGCTATTACGGCAGAACTTACGAGGAAGGCAAAAAAATCACTTACCGCGACGGAATCGCCGCCCTTTTTTATATTTTGCAATTCAATCTTTTCTACACCCGCGAGGAATCTTTCAAAAACATTCCGCAGATTCCGACCATCAGACCGGCGGCTCTAACCCAATATAATGAATAATAAAGTCGAATACGTCGGCAAAGACCTCGAAGCGATGGATTTTGCCGTCAATTACCACCGATGGATTTTAGAGCTTATCAAACCTTTTTTGGGCGAACATCTGGTCGAAGTCGGCGCGGGGACGGGCGCGTTCTCCGAGCTTTTACTGGAGACGAAACCGAAAACGCTTTCGCTCGTTGAGCCTTCAACGATGGTTGAAGATTTGCGAAACAATTTGAGCCGGAAAAATACGACGACCGAAATTCAAATTTTTCACAACATCTTCGCCGACGTCGCTGCGCGCTTAAAAAGCGAGCAATTGCCTGATTCGATAATTTACATCAATGTTTTGGAACACATCGAAGACGATCGTGCAGAGTTAAAAACGGTCTGGCAAACATTGCGCGAAAAAGGACGGGTTTTTATTTTCGTTCCCGCGTTGCCCGTGCTATTCAGCGAATTCGACCGGCGCATCGGACATTTCCGCCGTTACCGGAAAACCGAAATCGAAGAAAAATGTCGCGACGCTCAATTGCGAATCGTGGTTTCGCGTTATTTCGACGTAACGGGCATCGTTCCCTGGCTGTTGAAATATCGCTTGATGAAATCAACCACAATGGAAAGCGGCGCGGTTCACCTTTACGACAAATTAATCGTGCCGGTAGCGAAACCTTTGGAAAGGTTTCTGCCGCCCCCAATTGGAAAAAATTTATTGATTATCGCTGAGAAGGTTGATTAAATTTTTTTGATAACTGTTTGAAAATAGAATGTTTTCCATCGGCAAAAATAATTCTTTTTTTAGAACAAAAATTTTATCGATTGTTTCTATGATTGAGTTTCAAAGTCTTGACTGAAAGAATGAAAACATACGATAAGAACCCGAAAAAGGCTTGCGTCTTGGTCGGCGCGGATTCCCAGCGCATAACGAACTGTCTTTGCAGATTGAGCGGATGACGACGGTTGCGAAATAAAATTTGCAAAATCTCGCGCTTTTTTAATTGTTGAAGCGGTTTCGGATTGACATTCGGCTCGCACCAGACGAACGCTTTCGGCTCGATCATAAGCCGCCAACCCATATTTTTCATTCGCACGACGTATTGAAAATCGCCCCAGCCATGCGGAAATTTTTTCTCGTCCATCAGTCCGCATTCCTGAATCGCTTTAATCGGAAACAAAAGACAATTTCCCGCCATTCCCTCGACCTCAAACGGTTCTTGGGGAAAATCAAAAGCCGTGAAATTTTCCTTTTGAAGCCATCCGCCCGCCAATGTTTTCCATTCGTAACCGACTTGAAAAACCTTGTGCGGTTCAGTCCAAAGCAGAAGCAGAGCGCCGATAACGGAACGCGGATTAGCATCAGCGGTTTTTATCAATCGCTGCAAAAACTGTTCGTGATAAATCGCATCATCATTCATCGTAACGATGTAATCGCACTGTCTTTCGAGGGCGGCGGCGATTCCGCGATTAGTTCCGGCGGCATAATGAAGCGTTCCATCACCCTCGACAATCTGAACTTCGGGGAAATCACGGCGGATAGCCTCGCCTGTTCCATCGGTCGAGCCGTCGTCAACGACGATAATATGAACGTTCAAACCCTGGTCATCAATGCGGCGCAAACTCCGCAATGCTTGTAAAGTGATTTCACGACGATTATAGACAGGTATGATAAGTTCGACTTTCTTTAACTTTTGCGGTTTTTCCAAGCTCATTTCAGAACGCGGTTTGAGATAGTTTCTTCTTCACGGAAATTTGATTTCCAACTTGCTCTTCAATCCATTTATAAGTCGTTTTCAAACCATCTTCGAGCGAAATTTCCGGCTCCCAACCTAAGACTTCACGTAGTTTCGTGTTATCGGAATTTCTACCGCGCACGCCCTGCGGACCGTCAATGTGTTTTTTTGTGATTTTAACTCCGGCGATTTGGGCAATAATGTCGGCGAGTTCGTTAATCGTCACCATTCTATCTTGTCCGAGATTGAGCGGCTCGTGAAAGTCGGAACGCATCAGGCGGTAAATTCCTTCGACGCAATCGTTGATATAGCAAAACGAGCGGGTTTGTTCGCCGTCTCCCCAAATTTCGATTTCCATTTTTCCCGTTAATATCGCTTCGGCAATTTTACGGCACATCGCCGCGGGCGCCTTTTCGCGTCCGCCTTCCCAAGTTCCCTTCTCGCCGAAAATGTTGTGAAAACGAACCGTTCTGGTTTCGATCCCGTAATCGTTGCGGTAATGCATACAGAGAATTTCGCTGACCAGTTTTTCCCAGCCGTATGCGTCCTGGGGCTGTGCCGGATACGCATCTTCTTCCTTCAAAGGCTTAACATTTGCGTCTTCCTGTAAATATTCCGGATAAATGCAGGCTGAACTCGTATAGAGATAGCGTTTTACTTCGTTTGTTTTAGCGGCTTCCAGCGTATGAAGATTAATTAGCGAATTGTTATATAAAATCTGCGCGTGATGGTTCGAGATAAAACCCATTCCGCCCATATCGGCAGCGAGTGCGTAAACTTCCTCTACGTTTCGTGTAGCCTGCAGGCAATTGTCCCAACGGCGCAAATCTAAAATTTCAAACTCATCGGCTTCCGAATCAACAAATTCAGGATATTTTAGATCAACGCCGCGAACCCAAAATCCTTTCTTTTTCAAGTATTTAACCAGATGGCTTCCGATAAACCCGCCCGCCCCGGTTACTAAAACTTTAATTTGGTTTTCCATAAACAAAGATTAATCTTGCAATTTTCTCGGTTGCATAGAACCTATTATTTTCTTTTTGTATTTTTATTTTGGCTTATTCGTCGTCTTGTCTGTAATTATCTCTGTGGTAATAACTTTGATAATAATAATTGTTTTCCTGCGAACGAAGATTTACATTATTAAGAACTACTCCTAAAATTTTTGCTCCGATATCCATTAGTAATTGTCTCGAACGACGAACGACTTGTCTTGAACTTTTTCCGGAATTAACAACTAGAATTACGCCGTCAACCATCGAGGCAATCAAAACTCCGTCAGTGAAAGAAGCAATCGGCGGCGAATCAACGACGACGTGCGTAAAATGTTTTTGCAGGACTTTTAATAAATTAGACATTTGCTCGGAGCCGATTAATTCCGCAGGATTTGGCGGAACCGGTCCTGAAGTTAGCAAATTTAATCTTGAATCTTCATTGTATTCAATTACATCGAGCATTTCGTCATCCGACAATTCGCTCGAAAGAAGCGTGCTCAAGCCTTGCGCGTTGCTGATGTCAAAAACCGAATGAAGTCTCGGTCGGCGCATATCGGCATCAATAATCAGAACTTTGGCACCGGTCTGGGCTAAGCTAATTGCCGTATTAATCGCCGTCGTTGTTTTGCCTTCCGATGGTAAGCTCGAAGTAATCAAAAGCGATTTTGGCGCCCGACCCGCCGTGGAAAGCAAAATAGATGTTCGCAGCTGCCGATAAGATTCCGCCAGAGAAGAGCGCGAGTCAGTGTGAATAAGCAACTCGGATTTTGAATTATCCTGACCATCTGCGTTAGCACCAGCAAGCAACATCCTGCGTTTTGTCATTAAATCAATTTTGGGAATAGCCGCGAGTGCCGGAAGTTGCAGAAGACTTTCAATTTCTTCAGTTGTGCGGATTGAATCATCGAGATAGTCGAGAAAAATTGCTAATCCCATCCCGAATAAAGTTGATAAAAATAACGCCCCCAAAACGGTTGTTAAACGTCTTGGAGCAACCGGGTTTTTTGGCGGAATTGCAATTTCGGCAATGCTTATATTATTGTCCGTTCCGACTGCCTTGACATCATTTTCACGCTGCGACTTGGAAATATTCTCAAGAAAACCCTTTTTGGTTTCTATATCCTGTTCCAAAAGACGTATGGCAACTCCAGATTGATTTTGTCCCTGAGCCTTATTGTATTGTTCATCAAAATCAGCTTTAACTTTTTCTTCCTGGCTTTTTGCTTTCAAAAAACTGGTTCTAAGGTTATTGAGGATATCTTTTCTCGCGCGATTGCGAAAATTACTTAAATCCTCTTTTTCACTTTGCGTCACTGTTGTATTTTCATCCCGAAGAGTTTCAATTTGTACTTCGATATCTTTTACTTCAGGCGCGCTTTCGACATATTCTTGTAAAAGTTTTGACTTCTCCGCTTTTAATGCGGCAATTGTTTTCTGAGTGTCACTGTTCAGAGTTCGAGTACTATTTTCTCTTTCAGTAAAATAGCGAACCATTTGTTCTTCGACGAGCGAATTGATTCTTTCCGGGGAATTTTCAACCATCTTAAACTTGGCTTCGGCAATTTTTCGCTCGTTTTCAGCTTCAAGAAGTTGTTTATTAAGTCCTGATAATCTTTCAAGAACAATAGTTTGTGTATCGTCAGTTTTAAGAATTCCGGCAGTCTTA
>Ga0136640_10000167_pt1 | contig 23696 bp, 20 predicted proteins | sample AntDrymUQ8642106_2_FD_105498 | JGI IMG/M metagenome (GOLD analysis project Ga0136640, IMG submission 105498) | Polar desert sand microbial communities from Dry Valleys, Antarctica - metaG UQ864 (21.06) | ecosystem: Environmental > Terrestrial > Soil > Desert | place: Antarctica: Dry Valley...
CGGGCGCTTGGGCGCCGTCGACGAAGACACTGCGCTCGGTGATCTTGCCCTCGACGATGTCAAAGCCGCGCACGACGGGGGTGTCGTCCTGCAGCGAGACGATCAGGTACACCGCGTCGGGATAGGCGGCGAGCTCCACGTCGGTCGCCGAGGGGAAGGCCTCGGTGTGGGTGTGGCTGTGATAGATCGCGATGAGCTCGCTGCCCGAGTCGTCCATGTCGTTCATGGCCCGCAGCATCGCCTTGGGGTCCATGGTGTAGAAGGTCATCGACCGTGCGGCGTTGGGGATCTGGTAATGCCGGTTCACCTGACCGTCGGCGCCGGCGAGGAAGCCACAGACCTCGTACGGCGCGTCGCTGCGGGCATGGGCCACGAGGGCATCGAAGGTCTGCCGGTCGAGGTCGATCCGTCCTTGGATCTCCGCGCGCGTCAACGCGCTGCGCTCCTTGGCGAGGGGCGCAAGCGGATCCGGCCGGCGCCGTCGGTGACGGTGCCGATGACCGCCGCGTCGTGGCCGGTCTGGCGTAAGCCCTCAACGGCGGCGACTGCCGCGGCGGCGGGCGCGCCGAACAGCAGGCCACCCGAGGTCTGCGCGTCGGCGAGCAGCGTGACGGTCACGTCATCGACGCCACCGACGTCGAGGCGCGGTCGAACCCATTCCAGGTTGCGGGCGGTCCCGCCCGGCACCATGCCCGCCCCGGCGAGCTCGCGGGCGCCGGGCAGCAGCGGCACGGCGGCGGCGTCGATCTCGGCGTCCACCCTGGAGGCCTCCGCGAGCTTGCGCAGGTGGCCCAGCAGCCCGAAGCCCGTCACGTCGGTGGCCCCGGTGGCACCCGCAGTCAGCGCCGCGGCTGCCGCCTGTGCGTTGAGCCGCGTCATCGACGCCACCGCGGCCTCGACCACCGCCGCCGGCGCCCGCCCGCGCTTGATCGCCGTGGCCACCACCCCCACGCCCAGCGCCTTGGTCAGGACCAGAGACTGGCCAGCGCGCACGCCCGCGTTGCTCAGGATCCGATCGGGGTGGACCTCGCCGATGACCGCCTGACCGAACTTTGGCTCGGGATCGTCCACGGTGTGACCGCCGGCGACCACCCAGCCTCCGTCCAGCGCGGCCTCCGCCGCGCCGGCCAGGACCTCGTCGAGCAGGGCGACGGGCAGCTCGGCCGCGTTCCAGCCCACGACGTTGAGCGCGAACAGGGGTCGACCACCCATCGCGTAGACGTCCGAGGCGGCATTGGCGGCCGCGATCCTGCCCCACAGGCGGGCGTCGTCGACCACAGGCGTGATGAAGTCGACCGTGGCCACCAAGGCTCGGTCGGCATCCAGCCGCCAGACCGCCGCGTCGTCACCGGTGTCGGTGCCGACGAGCAGGTCAGGGGCGGCGACGGGGGTCAGGTGGCGCAGGACCTGCGCCAGCTCGCCGGGGGCGAGCTTGCACGCTCACCCCGCGCCGTGGCTGAACTCGGTCAGGCGTCGTGTCGAAGGGTCCACATCTCTCCAAGCAGATTCCGCCGAGGTGGCGGTAATGCCTGTTCTACCCGACGGCTCAGGCCGAGGACGCAGGCGCGACCAGCTGCGGGGAGACCTGCGCCGCCGGCAACCAGGTACGGAAGATGACCAGCGGGCCCTCGCCGAACAGGCCCACTCGTCCGCCGTGCGCCTCCACGACCTTACGCACGATGTGCAGCCCGAGCCCCAGGCCGCCGTAGCGCCGGGTGTCCGATGAGTCGGCCTGGACGAACGCCTCGAAGATGCGCCCTCGGTCCGCTTCGTCGATCTCGGGCCCGACGTTGGTGACCTCCAGCACGACCATCTGCTCGTCACGGCGGCTGGTCAGGCCGACCTCGGTGGCCTGGTCGGAGAACTTGACCGCGTTGTCCAGCAGGTTGAAGACGACTTGGTGGACCGCCTCGGGACGCATCGCCACATGGTGCCCGGCCGGCACCGACACGTTGACGCGCCGGGCCAGCGCGGGTGCCAGCTCGTCGAGGTCGCCGATGACCGCGTCGCTGACCCCTGCCAGGTCGGTGACGTGGTCGACGTCGCCCGTGGCCTCCTCGGACGCCGCCAAGAGGTTTGCGACCAGGCGCGTCAGTCGCTTGGCTTCCCGCGTGATCGCGGTGGCACTGGCCTTGACAGCCCGCCGGTCCATGTCCTCCATCCGCGCGGTCAAGGTCTGAGCGTAGCCGACGATCGACGTCAGGGGCGTGCGGAACTCGTGACCAACGATGGCAATCAGTTCATCCTTGAGCTGCTGGGCCTGGCGCATCTGCTCAACCAGGGCGTGTTCGCCCTCATACAGCGCCGTGTAGTACTGGCGCGCCTCGCTGCGCTGACGCTCGACGATCCTCCACAACACCAGCTGCCCGACCGAGGCCGCCAGCAGGAAGCCACCGTGGATCATCGCCCAGCGCCATGGGTTCTCTAGGGCACGTGGATCGCTGTAGATACCGCCCGGGTACAACCTTTCCAGCAATCCGTGGCTGACCACCACGTAGCAGACGGCCAGCAGATACGGCCGCCAGTCCTGGTACAAGCCGATGAGGCCGAAGACCACGAAGTAGTGGAAGTGCGCCTCGACCGCGCCGCCGGTCAGGTGCACGAACGCCGCGGCCGACATGACCAGCCCCAGGGTGACCGCCCCGGTGCGCAGACCACGGCGAGGCAGCCAGATCCCGGCGCAGGCCAGGATCGCCAGCGGCGCCACGTCGAGCAGGTGGTGCGGCGAATGACCGACCAGCCAGCCAGCCACCAGCAACGCCGGCACGTGAGCCACCAGCAGCCACAGCAGCAGCCGGTGGCGTCGTTCCCAGGATCTGTCGTCCAGCGAGTTGCCTCGCGGCAGGGCCGCCAGGACGTGCTCAACGGGCTGAGTCAAGATAGCTCCTGCAGCGCGGCTGGCTAGCGAACGTTACTTCCAGTGTTGCCCGCGGGCCGCTGCCGGCAACGGGTCATCTTGCGGCCCTTCAATATGACTAGTGCGCTGACCACAGCACCCGACGACGGGCGAAGAGAAAAGCGCCGCCGGCCCTTAGCCGCGCTCCAGCGCCGTGTCCAGCAGGCCCAGCGGTGGAGAGCCCAAGGCCATCAACGCGCTGTGGAACCGCAGCAGCGAGAACTCGTTGCCCCACGTCGCGCGCGCCCGCTCCCGCAGGTCCATCAGGGCGAGCTTGCCCCAGGTGTAGCGCCCGTAGGTGGGGTCGAAGGTCGCGCGCACTGCCTCGCTGCGCGCCGCCGGTCCCTGCAGGTGCGCGTCGGAGACGAAGCGTTGCACCGCCTCCTCAGTGGTCATCGTGCCGCTGTGCAGCCCGATGGCCACGGCCAGGCGCGTTACCCGCACCAGCGCCTCGATGGCGACGCCCGCCGCGAAGCGCGGGTCGTCAGCGCGCAGCCCTTCTTCCAGGCACATCTCCTCGGCGTAATGCGCCCAGCCTTCGACGAAGGCCAGACTGAACAGCGTGCGCCGGACGAGCGTCGGCGCCCGCCGCAGGGAGCGCCCGTGGGTGAAGTGACCGGGTGCCACTTCGTGGGCGGTGACGGCCGGCAGCGTGGCCCGGCTGAACACCGCCAGCCACTCTTCCTGGTCCTGGGCTGGCCACGATGAGTCCGGTGGCGTCACGTGGTACCAGGACGGGCCGTCATCCTCGTGGGGCGCGGCCCATGACATCATCGCCATCGCCCAGCGGCGCGATTCCGGTGCCGGACCCACTCGGCATTCTCCGTCGGTGTGCGGGACGAGCCGGTGCTGGGCGGTGAAGGCGATGGTCTCCTCGGTCAGGGCCCTCGCCTCGGTCAGCACACCGTCCGGGTCGGGATGGTCGGCGACCAGCGCGGCCACGGCGTCGGGCAGGCTGCGCTGCGGGTATAGGGCCGAGCAGGCCTCGGCGAGCATCGCGCGCAGCCGGTCCCGCTCGGCGTCAGCGCGCTCGGCCAGCCGGCCCAGGTCGACGTCGAGGCTCTCCGCGGAGCCCATCAGCCGCGCCAAGCCGTCGGCGCCGAGGGCGGCATCAGGGTGGCCGTGTTCGGCGGCGGTCGCGATGTGGGCCACGAACTGTTGGTGGGCCGCGATCGCCGCGGCTTCTACCTGCCCGCTGTCGGCGTCGATGCCGGCCGCCAAGCCGCGGATGGCCGGCAACAGCGCTTGGGCCACCGGCGCCGGTACGGCGTCCAGCGCCTCGAGGGCCATGGCGATCCCGTCGGGCCAGGCAGCCAGATGCCGGCGGCGAGCCGCGGCGCGTTCCTCGGCCGGCGCGTACTCCCGGTCGTAGCAGGCCAGGTCGAGGTTGTCCATGTGCAGCAGCGGGTTACGACGGTGGTCGCCGATCACCTCGAAACTGACGCGCAGCAACGTCTCGAAGGCGGCGAGGTGGCGTTCGTCGTGGGGGTCGTCCAGCGGTGGGCCGTCGCCGAGCTTGGCCAGCCCGGCGCGCACGCCGTCCGCGGACAGGTCCTGCAGGCGGCCGTCGTACTCATGTAACCCGGCATGCTCCCGGGCGGCCGGCACGGACAGATCACAGACAGCGCGAAGTCGGGCATCCATCAAGACGCAGCCTGCTCAGCAGACTCTGCGCGAAACCTCGTCGATGACCTGGCTGGGGAGAGGCTGGCGGGATTTGTTGCCGACTAATCAACGCTGATATTATGCGAACTCCGGCTTCGCGACTTGAGCGCGGAGTCGGGTTGAGGCCTCGTGGTGGCACTCGACACAATCCGTCGACGACCCGACCGGGGTCTGGGGCACGATCGCTGGCAGACGGCAGAGGCCACCACGGGGCCTCTCTGGCAGGCTCTACGCCAAGGCGCGCCGGTAAACCCTCGGTTACGGGAACCTGTCGGCAAGTAACGCGCGGCAAGACGCAGGTCAGTCCACCAGTCGGCAGGCCAGACCAATAGACCAATCGGTTCGGCAGCACCTGGGTAGGCAACAGGGCATGGATCCTATTCTGGAGACCCTGTCCGAGGACTTCTGGAACGCCAGGCTGGCGGCGGACCCACTTGGGGCCAGCCTGCTCGGCGATCACCGCTACGACACTGAGCTGCCCGACCCGTCGGCCGAGGGACAGGCAGGGCACGCGGGGCGCCTGCGCACCCTGCTCGAACGCGCCGACAGCTTCGATGACGCCACGCTGCCGGTCGCCGATCGGGTCAACCTGGCGACCTTGCGCTTCGAGTTGCGCAGCGACATCGAGGCCCTGGACTCGGCAGAGGCCGAGTACACCGTCGCGCCGACCTTTCGCAGCCCGCATGCCGAGCTACTGGAATCCATCCCCAACCTCACGCTGTCCTCACCGGCTGACGCCGAGGCGCTGCTGGTGCGCTACGGCAAGGTGGCCGGGTACCTGGCGCAGGCCGAGCAGCGGCTGCTTGACGGCGTCGCCGCCGGCCGCACCCCACCGGCCCAAGCGGTCACCGCTACCATTCGTCAGCTCGATGAGTACCTCGCCAGGCCTCTGGCCGATGATCCGCTGCTGACGCCCACGCCGCCGGCCGCCTGGGACGAGGCCGCCGGCTCGGCGTGGCGGAGCCGGCTGCAGGAACGTCTCACCGACACGGTGCGCCCGGCCCTGCAGCGCTACCGCGATCGGCTGCGCACCGACATCCTTGTTGCCGCCCGCCCGCCCGAGCACAGCGGTGTGACCTGGTTACCGGACGGCTCCCAGATCTACGCTCGCGCCATTCGCCAGTACACCTCGCTAGACCTCGCGCCTGAGCAGCTGCACCAGCTGGGCTCCGACGCGGTCGCCGGGCTTGCCGACGAGTACCGGGAGCTGGGAAGCCAGGTCCTTGGCACCGGCGACCTGCGCGCCATCTTCGACCGGCTTCGCAACGACCCCGAGCTGCGCTTTTCCACCAGCGAGGAGGTCAGGGCCACGGCGGAACAAGCCCTGCGGCGCGCCCAGGACCACGTGCCGTCGTGGTTCGGGCGCCTGCCCCAGGCCGACTGCCGGGTGCGCGAGATGGCCCCGCACGAGGTCAAGGACGGCACCATCGCCTACTACTACGCGCCCGCCGATGACGGCTCGCGGCCGGGGACCTACTACATCAACACGTGGGCGCCGCAGACACGACCCCGCTTCGAGGCCGAGGCGCTGGCCTTTCACGAGTCGGTGCCGGGTCACCACCTGCAGCTGGCAATGGCCCAGGAGCTGGACGGTGTGCCCGACTTCCGCCGGCACGCCGGGATCAACGCCTATGTCGAGGGTTGGGCGTTGTACGTCGAGCGTCTCTCCGACGAGATGGGCCTGTACTCGGGCGACAGTGACCGGCTGGGGATGCTGTCGTTTGACTCTTGGCGTGCCTGCCGGCTGGTCGTCGACACCGGCCTGCACCACCTCGGGTGGAGCCGGGACCAGGCGATCGCCTACATGAGCGACAACTCGCCGCTGGCGCTCAACAACGTCGCCAACGAGGTGGACCGCTACATCTCCTGGCCGGGCCAGGCGCTGGGCTATAAGGTCGGCCAGATCGAGATCCGCCGGCTGCGGGAGCACGCGGAGCGCACCTTGGGCGGCGACTTTGACCTGCCCGCCTTCCACGACGAGGTCCTAGGCCACGGCGCGGTGCCGTTGGGCGTGCTCGGCGAGCTGGTGGACCGCTGGGTCGCCGACCAGCTCACGGGGCAGCCACCGACTCCACAATGAGTTCATGCGGCGAATCAGCCGACTCCAGGATGAGCTCGTGCGGCTGCCTGCCAACAAAGCGCGCGACGTCGGCGGCCTCGCGGTGGATCGCCGCGCGGACGGGTGCGCCTTGTGTGCTACCGCTGCGCTGCGAGAGGACGGCCGGGTCGTCGAACGGGCGGACGCTGATCTCCAGGCCACGTCGGCCCCGACGCCGGCTACGCCACGTCCCAGCGGCGCGGCCGTCCACCGCCAGGACCGCATGGATGATGCCGCCGCCAGGGTGCACCGCGCGTGCGTGTGTCGCGGGCACGATCAACTCCCGGCTGCGGTGTCCTAGCAGGTAGGTGTCGTAGGCGGGAAGCAGGCGGACACGCGGCTGCTGGCTGTCCGGTGCCTGCTGCTGGCCGTCCGGTGTATCCGCGCGCTGTCCGTCCAGCAGCCACGCGGGCGCTTCAGCGACGCGCACCTCGGTCAGTCCCCGATGCGCCGACCAGGCGGCACGGGCGTCGCGCAGCGGCAGGCCCGACCAGGCCGCCAAGTCCTGCGGTGTCGCAGGTCCGTAGGCGGCGAGATAGCGCGCGGCCAGTGCGGAAAGGGCGACTTCCCGGTCGACAGGCCGCAGCGCGGGAAGCCAGTCGTCGACCAGCACGTAGGTGGCGTCGCGTCCCCGGTCAGGCCCTTGACAGATCGTCCCGTGCATCGACGTCCACCACAGCAGGTGGGGCGCACGCTGGCCTGACGCGTCGATGCCGGCGCCCTGCAGCCGGGTGACCAGCTCGGCGCGGGTGAGCGGGCCATGAGCAGCCACCGCGTCGGCGATGTTGCAGGCCCCCGCCGCCAGGGTGCGGTGGTCGAGGCCCAGCTGCGCGTGGCGGCGGGCTGCTCGCGGCAGCGCGACGGGGGCGACGAGGGCCAGCATCCAGCGCAGGTCCTCGGAGGCGATCAGGTGCAGGGTGCCTCGCCATGCCCAGGTGCGAACGACGGTGCGCTCGTGGGTGAGCATGCGGTCGACGTCGGCGGCTGCAAGGCCGCTGCTGCGGGCCCGCACGCCCAGTGCGGCGGCCTCGGCCACCTGCGCCTGCAGCCCGCCGACGCCGCGGAGCAGGCCGGCGATCCCGCCGGCAACAGCGGGTCCGCTGCCGTCGAGGCGCTGGCCGCGCAGCCGCAGTCGCACGGCTTGCGCAGGGGTCAGGACCGGGATCACCGTGGCTGCCGCGGCACGCCGCCGAGGACGAGGATTAGCTCGCTTACGGCCTGGGTCATCGTGGCTGGCGCAGCACGCCGCCGAGGACGGGGATCAGCGCGGTAGCCACGACTGCCAGCCCCAGCGCCGTTGTCACTGAGGTGGCCTGGGCCAGTCCACCGATGCTCGTCGGTGCCAAGAGCCAGCCGAGATAGCTGATGGTGGCCACGCTGGCGATCGCCCGCCCGCCGGTGGTGTCGGCCGAGCCGGTGGCGTCGCCCGAGCCGGCGGCGGCGAACGCCAGCGGGACGACGCAAGCCATCCCAAGCCCCAGTAGGGCGAAGCCCACGAGCCCGGTCGCGGTGCTCGGCACGAGCAGGGCGACGGCCAGACCTGCAGCCCCCAGGCAGCCTGCCGTGCGGACGACACGCACCGGTCCCAGCGCCGCGATCACGCGGTCGCCGACCAGCCGGCCGCCGGCCATCGCCAGCGAGAAGGCCGCGAACGCGGTCGCCGCCATGCCCTCGCTGGTGCCCACCACCGACCGCAAGTACACCGCGCTCCAGTCGGCGGCGGCGCCCTCGGTGAACAGGGCGCAGAACCCCAGCAAGCCCAACAGGAGGACCCGCCGGGATGGGCGTCTCAGCCCCATCGCGGGGACAGGTCCTGCACCGTCGCCAGGGTGGGCCAGCCGCAGCACGGCCGCCGTGCCGATCAGGCCGGTCGCCACCGCCACCGAGGCCAGGTGCACTGGTGCGCCGATCCCGCGCGCGGCGACCGCCCCGGCCAGACCGGCGCCCAGCAGGCCGCCGATGCTCCACATGCCGTGCAGGCCCGACATCACGGGGCGGCCGACTCGGCGTTCCACCTCGACGCCGTGGGCGTTGGCCGCGACGTCCAGCGCGCCACCCGCCGCGCCGTACAGCGCGAGTGCACCGACCAGCGGCGGCAGCGCCGGCATCACGGCCGGCAACGCCAGGCTGCCGGCCAGCAGCGGGACGCAACCTCGCACCACCGCGCGGCTGCCGACGCGGGCGACCAGCCGGCCGACCAGGGGCATGGTGCACACCGCTCCGACGGCGGGTGCCAGCAGCGCCAGCCCGAGCGTCCCCGGGTCAAGCCCGAGCGCGGATTGGACCCACGGGATGCGCGCCGCCCAGCTGCCCGAGACCGCCCCGTAGAGGACGAACACCACGCCCAGCGCCTCCCGACCGGTGGGCAACCCCGTCCCTACATGGTCTGACTGCGTTACGCCGGCCGCATCGGCGCGGGTCGGCGCAGCGCCCACCCCGGGGTGGTGGGCGTCCGATACCGATTCGGTACTGGATGCCCACCACCCCGGTTTACCGGGGACTGCGCGCGGCTCAGCCAACGGCGGCCTCCAGAGCGTTGCCATCGTCAGGGATGACGGGAAGCGCGCACATCGTCCTTCTTATACTCGCCGCCTGATGCCCCGCGACCAGAGGCCGTCGTCCGTGGCAAGCCGGGTCCGCTCCCCCACCGCCGACTCGACCGGTCAGCGGGCGATCTTCGACGCCCACCTGCACATCATCGACCCACGCTTCCCCCTGGTGCCCAACCAGGGCTATACGCCCGAGCCGTTTGACGTGGCGGCGTACCGCCTGCGCACCGCTGCGCTACCCATCACCGGCGGGGCGGTCGTTTCCGGTTCGTTCCAGGGCTATGACCAGACCTACCTGCTCGACGCCCTGCGCCAGCTCGGTCCGGGCTTCGTTGGCGTCACGCAACTGCCGGCCACGGCGACCGAGGAGCAGATCCGCTCCCTGCAGGCGGCTGGAGTGCGGGGGCTGCGTTGCAACCTGTACCGAGGGGGCGGCTGGCAGGATCTCGACGAGCTCGCGGGACTCGCGGCTCGCGTCGCGAGGCTGGCCGGCTGGCACGTCGAGCTCTACGTCGACGCCCGCGACCTACCTGACCTCAGCGGATGGCTGGCCCGGCTTCCGGCCTTCAGCGTGGACCACCTCGGACTGTCCCGCGATGGACTGCCCGCCCTTCTACGCCTGGTAGAGCAAGGCGCCAAAGTCAAGGCCAGCGGCTTTTCCCGCGGTGATCTGGACGTTCCCACGGTCTTGGCGGCGATCGCCGCCACCAATCCGCAGGCCCTGCTGTTCGGCACCGACCTGCCGTCCACCCGAGCGCCACGACCGTTCGCCGATAGCGACGCCGCCCTGGTGCTCGACGTGTTGGGCGAGGAACTGGGCGGCCGGGCACTGCACGACAACGCCGTCGCCTTCTATCGCCTGGACTCGGCCGGCCACTGACGCTGCCAGGCCCGGCAGGCGCGCCACGCCCGGTAAGGCGCCACGCCCGCATTGCCCGGCGGCTCGTCGGGCACAGCCTGGCCTGTCCGACGAGCCGTTGAGCACTATCGCATTGGGTCCAAGCCGCGCCCTCAGCTGCCGGTGTTGCACATGTCGGCGGGCCGGGGACTAGGCGGGGTGGGTGCGCCGGCGAGGGGCTGGGGGTCTTCCAGGTAGGTGAACTCACCCTTGCCGTCCGGGCTGGTGCCAGACGCCCAACTGCCCTGGCGGGACTCGGTGCCGTCCGAGCAGTTCCAGAACTGGTAGCTGTACTCGTTGTGCTCCTCGCCCTCGATGGTGGCGGGCACCGGGGTGGACTCCAACCCGTCGCGTTTCCAGCTCGGCAATCGCGGCCAGCCACTGGTTCTGGTGCATGGTGTCACCGGCTGCTTCCTAGTCTTCGGCGTTCTCGCGGCCATCGGTTACCGCCGCGACCTGGAGCGCAGCTACGGCTGAAGGGCCCCTTGCACTGGCCTGCCGAGGGGAAATCGACGGCTACTCCGGAGAGGCGACGTCAGCCGGTGAAGCTGGCGAGGACAGTGGCCGCGCCCGGTTCGGTGCGTATCTCGGTAGCGAGCAGGTTCGGATGCCGCAGCCAGTGCAGGCGGGCCTGGTCCACATGGCCGTCGTAGGTCGGCGGCCAGTCAGTCATCGGGGTGAAGTCGTCGAGCACTACCACCCCGCCCTGGTTGAGCCAGCCGGCCGGTTCCAGCGGCGGCTCGGAGCCCTTGCCCTGCCCGCCACTGTCAAGTGCGAGCAGGTGGAATGGTCCGTAACGCTGCAGCTGGCTCCAGTCGCCGTGCACCACGGTCACGGCGGATACCTCCGCGAATAGCTCCTGCGCTAGCGCGGCCAACTCGGCGTCCCGTTCGATGCTGACCAGTCGTGCTTCCGGGCAAGCTCCGCTGGCCAGCCAGGCCAGGCCTACGCCGCAGCCCGTCCCCGTTTCCCCGATCAAGCCCGAGCCGACACCCGCCGCCAGGACCTGCAAGAGCCTTCCATGCGATGGGAGGCAGGAGAAGGCGAAGTTGCGCCTTACCGCCGCCGCGACCGCTGCGTGGACCAGCGGCGGAAGACCGTCTTCAGCCTCGTGAGCTCGGGTGCCGTTAATCGCCACGCGCCTAGTCTCTCGTGCGCGTCGGCCGCCGCCACTCAGGTCGTGGTCGAAGCGCAAGCCGATCCTTATGCGGACGGCCTTGATCGGCCTCGCTAACGTCGGGCCGGTGGAGCGATGGGACCAGACCGAACCTGGGGTCCTGTGGCTGCCGTCGGGACGGCGGGTGCGCGGGCGTGGACTGCGCCGCCCCGCTCCCGGGGGTGTGCGACCCGAGTTCGGACTGTATCTACAGGCCAAGCCGCCCCCGCCGATGGACTGGCAGTCGCGGTGGGTGCGGTGGCCGGACTGGCGGCTGCCGGCCGATCGTGACGCCGCCCGGGAGGCCATGGTTGAGCTGTGGCAGTGCGCCGAGTTCGAGCGGGTGGAAGTTGCCTGCAGCGGCGGCCAGGGTCGGACGGGCACGGCGCTGGCCTGCCTGGCGATTCTCGACGGCGTTGCGGCTGCTGACGCGGTCGGCGGCGGTGGCCAGCAGCGTGTCCACGTAGGGTCGCAGCAAGTCCGGCCGGACACGGGTGATCTTCTCGACGGCGTCGGCGGCGCGCATCCGCACGATCGGTTCGTCGTCACTGATCGCCGCAAACACGGCGGCGAACAGCGCGTATCGGACAGGACGTCGGAGACCACCTCGTTGGAACGGCCGATCGAACGCCGATCCGGCGGGTCCAGCAGCTTGGCGGCGATGTCTAGATCCACACGGATGTGTACGGGTACGCCCCTCCTGCAATGGGTCCCGCGACTTGGTCAACGCAGCGGCGACAAATTCGCGGGACCGCGCCCGGGGGCGCCGCTGAAGCGCAACCGGCGGGCTACGGCACCGACGCCTGCTGGCCGCCGACAGCTGCTGGCGAGTGGTCACCGAGACCCGAGGAGGAACGCCGTGACCGTGTCCGTTGGTTCTGTGACGGTCGACTGCAATGACGTCCCAAGCGTCGCCGGTTTCTGGTCCGCAGCCCTCGGCATCCCGCTGGACCCGGATGCCTCGCCGTATATGGCTTCGCTGAACCGCTACGCCAGCCAGCTGCCCCGCTTCCTGTTCCTCAAGGTCCCGGAGTCAAAGACCGCCAAGAACCGGCTGCACCTGGACCTGCTCGTCGACCAGGCGGTGCCTCGCGCCCAGGAGATCGCTCGGCTCGTCGAGCTGGGCGCGACGCACGTGGCCGACAAGGACGAGTGGGGACACTCCTGGGCGGTGCTCGCCGACCCGAGGGCAACGAGTTCTGCGTCGCCGCCCGACCGTGATCGCTGCTACCGCTGCGTGCTAGCCGCCCATGAGGCGTTCGGTAACTGCCTGTCCTCGTGGAGACAGCCGGTAGCCGATGCCAAGGCTTTCGGTAAGGCCGAGGTCCTTCAAGCGACGAACCCGCCGCTTCAGCCGCACCTGCTCATCACCTAGCCGTTCGGCAAGGTCACCACTACGCAGGCCGGGCGACTCCTCGATGGCGGCCAGCAGCCGGCGGGTCCAGCCGCGCATGGCGGCTGGCGCTGTCGAGACGATCCAGTCGCTGGACCACCTGTGCAAGGTGCTCGTCATCGGCCAGGGTCTGCCGCAGCCGCTCACGAGGGTCCGCGCCGGCGTGGTGGAAGGCGACCCGCGCGCCGGCAGCGCGCGGCCTCGGCTCAGCTGGGTAGGGCGTAGGCGTCCTGCAGCGACGGGTAGTAGTCGTCCCACCTGTCGGGCACGGTTACACCGGCCACGACCGCACCGAGCCGATCCAGGTAGTAGTGCCAGCCGGGGCCGATGCTGCTCGCGTCGTACGGCTCGGCCAAGCGCTGGGTGAACAGGAGCGTGGTCTCACCGTCCTGCACCCGCAGCGAGACCGACAGGCGCCAACTGCCGTCGGGGCTCGGCAGGTCGACGGAGAGCCGGGTCGGTGGCTGGCACTGGAGAATCGTGACAGTCTGCGGGGTCGAGCTCTCGTCCTCGGCCATCAGCAACTCGATGGTTCCGGTGGAAGGGTCACCGGTCCAGGTGCCGAACCAGCGGGCGACGCGGTCGGGTTCCGTCAGCGCCGACCAGACGCGGTCGATCGGGTCGTCATAAGCGCGGACGAACTCCAGCCGCATCCCGCCCCCGTCGCGCAGTACCTGCCCCAGTGGCGTGGTCACCGTCATTGGTAGTCCTCGGTGTTGGGCCGACGCAGGGTCAGGCGACCGCTTCGGCGGCGGACGGCTGGTCGAACTGGGTCCGGTACAGCTCCTCATAGCGGCCGCCGGCCGCCAGCAGCTCGCTGTGCGTGCCCCGCTCCACGACCCGTCCGTCCTCGATGACCAGGATGTGATCGGCGGCGCGCACGGTGGACAGCCGGTGGGCGATCACGACCGCCGTGCGCCCCGCAAGCGCCTCACTCAGCGCCGCCTGCACTGCCGCCTCCGACGTCGAGTCAAGGTGCGCGGTCGCCTCGTCGAGGAGCACCACCCGAGGGCGCGCCAGCAGCAGCCGGGCGATCGTCAGGCGTTGCCGCTCGCCACCGGACAGCCGGTAGCCGCGCTCGCCGACGACCGTGTCCAACCCGTCGGGTAGCGCGGTGACAAGGTCGGCGAGTCGCGCGCGGCGCAGCACCTCCCACAGCTCGTCCTCCGACGCCGTCGGCCGCGCGATCAGCAGGTTGGTGCGCACCGACTCGTGGAACAGGTGGCCGTCCTGGGTCACCATGCCGAGCGTCTCGCGAATCGAGTCGGCGGACAGGTCGCGCACGTCGACGCCACCCAGGCGGACGGCGCCGCCCTCGACGTCGTACAGCCGTGGCACCAGCTGCGCGATCGTGGACTTGCCGGCGCCCGACGAGCCCACCAAGGCGAGCATCTGTCCCGGCTCGGCACGGAACGACACGCCGTGCAGCACCTCGACGCCGCCCCGCTGGTCGAGTTTGGCGACCTCCTCCAGCGAGGCCAGCGACACCTTGTCCGCCGACGGGTAGCTGAAGTGCACGTCGTCGAACTCGACGGAGACCGGCCCGTCCGGCACCGGCCTTGCGTCGGGCTTCTCGGTGATCAAGGGCTTGAGGTCCAGCACTTCGAAGACCCGCTCGAAGCTGACAAGGGCGCTCATCACCTCGACGCGCGCGTTGGCCAGGGCGGTCAGCGGCGCGTACAGGCGGGTGAGCAGCAGGGCCATCGCGACCACCTCGCCCGGCTCCAGCTGGTTGCGCAGCGCGTAGAAGCCGCCCAAGGCGTAGACGACGGCCAGCGCCAGCGCCGAAACCAGCGTCAGGGCGCTGACGAACACCCATTGCAACATCGCGGTGCGCACCCCGATGTCGCGCACCCGCCGCGCCCGTACGGCGAACTCGGCCGATTCCTGGGAGGGCCGGCTGAACAGCTTCACCAAGGTCGCCCCCGGAGCCGAGAAGCGCTCGGTCATCTGGGTACTCATCAAGGCGTTGTGGTTGGCCGATTCCCGCTCGAGCTGCGCCAGCCGGGTGCCCATCCGCTGCGCCGGCAGGACGAACACCGGTAGCAGCAGCAGGGTCAGCAGGGTGATCTGCCAGGACGTGCCGATCATCACAATCAACGTCAGCGCCAGGGTCACCAGATTGCTGACCACGCCGGAGAGGGTGCCGCTGAAGGCGCGCTGCGCGCCGATGACGTCACTGTTCAGCCGGCTGACCAGCGCCCCGGTGCGGGTGCGGGTGAAGAAGGCGATCGGCATGCGCTGGACGTGGTCGAACACCGCCGTCCGCAGGTCGAGGATGAGGCCCTCGCCGATTCCCGCCGACAGCCAGCGTGTGACCACCCCGAGCCCGCTTTCGGCGATGGCGATGACGGCGATGAGCCCTGCGAGCCCGAGGACGACCTCCAGCGCGGCGCTCGCGACGATCGCGGTCACGACCCGGCCGGCCAGCACCGGGGTGGCGACCGCCAGGCCGGCCGTCACCACGCTCAGCACCAGGAACTGCAGCAGTTGCCGGCGATGAGGTCTGGCGAATGCGGCCATGCGTCGCAGCGTGGCCTTGGAGAACGGCCGCCGATCCTGCTGTGCGTGCATCGCGTTGTACAGCGACATCCACGCTGTGACTTCCATGTCCATCGTGCACCGCCAGGATTCCAAGGTCGCCGGCCGTCCTGGCCGGTGACGCGAACACTCACGTTAGAACCTCAACCGTTGTTGAGGTCAAGTCCCGCGCGGCTCCCAGCGCAACTCGATCCGCACGGCTGCTCCGCCGAGGTCGCTGTCGCCGATCGTCAACCGGCCGCCGTGCGCGGCCGCGATGTCGCCGGCGATGGTCAAGCCTAGTCCCGCACCGCCGCCGTCACGGTCACGGGCCTCGTCAAGCCGTGCGAACGGTCGAACGACGTGGTCGCGCCGGTCGGCGGGAATGCCGGGGCCGTCGTCTTCGACCGTGACCAGTGCGATGTGGTCGTCCGACGTCGTGACGACACGCAGTCGGCTACGGGCATGCCGCAGCGCGTTGTCGATCAGGTTGCCCACGGCGTGCTCGACCAGCGTTGGGTCGGCCTGCAGCTGCACCGGTAACAGCGCCGAAAGGTCGATCTCGAGCTCATGGCCGTCATGCATCCGCGCCACGGCCACCGCCACGACGTCGTCGAGGTCCACTGCGCGCCGGCGAGGCGCCAGCCCGGCGCCGTCGAGCCGCGCGAGCAGCAACAGCTGGTCGGACAGGCGCTGCATGCGGATGGTGGTGGCGAGCAGGTCGCCGCTCGTGGACAGCCAGTCCACCCGCTGGCTGCTGGCGCGTGCCGTTTCCAGCTGCGTGCGCAGATTCGCGATCGGACTGCGCAGCTCGTGGGCGGCGTCGGCCACGAACCGTCGTTGGCGCGTCGAGGCTGCCTCGAGCCGGGAAAGCATGCGGTTGAGGGTGTCGGCCAGCAGTCCGATCTCGTCACGGCGGCGAGGTTGTGGGACCCGCCGGTGCAGGTCGCGGGCGCTGATCTCGCGGGCCTCCGCCGTGATCGCGGCGACCGGCGCGAGCGTGCGGCTGACCAGCACCCACAGTGCAGCACACAGGGGTAGCAGCAACAGCAGCAGCGCCGTGAGCACCAACCTGGCAGCGACAGCGATCGTGTCGGTGACGTCCTCCAGGGAGGAGGCGACAAAGACGGTCGTCGGGCCGGCGGCGGTCTGCACGGTCGAGGCTGCGACCCGAAAGCCGGCCTCGTCGTCGTCAACGGGCAGGAACCCCACCTGGGAGACGGCTGTCTCACCCGCCGGGGGGCGCGGCAGCACCAGAGCAGGGCGCTGACGCAAGTTGGCGCTGGCGGCAACGACATCGCCATCCGGTCCCACGATCTGCACGAGAGCCTCGTCCCTGCCGGATACCGGAATCGGGTCGGGCACCGTCCCTCGCTTCACCAGTGCAGCGATGTCGCGGCTGCGCAGCGCGGTTGTCTGGCTGACATTGCCGATCAGCGTCCTGCGCCACACGCCGCCCAGCAGCAGGCCCCCGGCCAGCAAGATCAGCGTGACACCGATGGTGCCGAGCAACACCATCCTGGTGCGCAACGACAGCGCAATCCCTCGGTCAGGCATCGTCACCCGCCGTCACGCGGTACCCGTAACCCCGGACCGTTCGAATCAGCTGGGTGGAAAAGCGCTGGTCGATCTTGCGGCGCAGGTAGCCGATGTAGACCTGCACGACATTGGGATCGCGTTCGAAGTCCACGCCCCAGACGTGCTCGAGGATGTCCTGCTTCGAGCGCGTCTGGCCAACGCTGCGCAGTAGGTACTCGAGCAGCGAGAGCTCGCGTGGGGTCAGGTCCAGACGGGCGCCGTCGTAGTCGGCGGTGCGCTTGCCGGGATCAAGCGTCAGGGGCCCGCTGCGAAGCAGCGTCGGGCGTTCGGCGGGGCGCCGCAGCAATGCGTGCAGGCGCGCCACCAGCACGACGTAGGAGAACGGCTTGCGCAGAAAATCGTCGGCGCCGAGGTCGAGCGCCTCGGCCTCGTCCAACTCATCGTCCATCGCCGTGAGCATGAGGATCGGAGTCCGTACGCCGTCGGCGCGCAGGCGCTCGCACACTTGGAAGCCGTTGGGCTCGGGCAGCATGATGTCCAGCACCACGGCGTCGAAGTCCTCATCGCGGGCCAGCAGGTAACCGGTGAGGCCGTCAGCGGCGATCTCGACGGCGAACCCATGGTCGGCCAGACCACGCTGCAGCGCAGCGGCGAGCGGGCGTTCGTCCTCGACGACCAGCACCCGCATGCAAGCCTTCCTTCCGCTACGAGTCGGGTGTGCCCAGCGGTCCCGTGCCAGCCGTGCTGGGGGCACGGTCGACATTGAGCAGTTCTTCTCGCCCGACGCCTCCGGAGATGCCGAGCGCGAGGACGGGGCCGACGCCCTTGGCGTACAGCTTGTACTCCAGCACATTGGGCTCGATCGCGTTGGTGTCCTTGGTCAGCAGCACGTTGTCGTAGTGGCCCGCCGGCACGTCTGCCATCTCCCGCGTGCTGAGGACTCCACCGTTGTCTTCGGCTTCGCCCTTGTAGTACTCCTGGCGATAGCGCAGCCCTGCTCGTGGGTCGCCGGGCATGATGATGCCTGCCAGGGCACCGTCGACGCCGGCCTCCCACGAGCCGCTCTTGGTCGCGATCTTCCCGTTTTCGAACTCTGCGGTGTCTTCTCCCAGGTACCACACGTTGCCGTCGTTGTCTTGGGCGTACCAGTCGAAGGTGTCCTCGACGAGCTCGCCCGCTTCGGTCACGGTGTCGCGCACGACCCGAGCCGTGATGCCGTTCGCGATCTCCTTCGTTTGGTTGGTGACGATCACCACGACCTTGAGCTGCTTGCCCTCCTCGTCGATCTCGCGGTAGGTCCAGCGGGTCCGGGGCGCCATCGGCGAGTAGGGATTGTCGATCTTCGTCGTGAAGTCCGCTGGATACAGCTTCACGGGGTCGTCGCCGCGCGGCAACTGAGGCCTGGCGGCGACCTGTCCGGTCGCCGACGAGGGCTCGGCCGACGGCTGCGCAACGGCCTCGGTGGTAGCGGCTTCCGACCGCGGGGCAGCCGGACGGGTCGGGCTGGACTCGGCGGGGGCGTCGGAGCAGCCGCCGAGGGTGATGGCGAGCAGCACCATGAGGGGCAAACGGTAGTGCGAAGTCGGCGGCATCTGTCGGGCCTTTCTGTATCGGGAAGCCAGCGTGGCCCACGCCTCTTGAGAAACCCTTGAGAAGCCGGACCGCGGCCTGCAGCGGCCAATCGACGAGGACACGTGCTGCATCGACGTGCTCAACCAGGTGGCGGCGGCAACTCAGGCGCTCCAGAGCGTGGCTGTTGGCCGGCCTTACGAGCACGTCCGCGACAGCGTCCCGGGGCGGTGGGGATTCAGTACCGGATCGGTAGCAGATACCGACCACCCGGCGCGCTACTGCTGTCCGCCCTCGATCGAACCAGGCTGTAACGAGCCGTGGTGAGAGGATGGATTGATGCCAGACACGCCGACGACGCTGCGCTTCTATGGTGACCTAGCCGTCTGGTGGCCGTTGATCTCGCCGCCCCAGGAGTACGCCGAGGAGGCCGCATTCGTCGCGGCGCTGGTGCAGTCGGCGTCGATCCCGGTGCGACAAGTGCTGGAGCTGGGCAGCGGGGGCGGCCACAACGCCGCGCACCTCAAGGCGAGCTTCGCGATGACGCTGCTGGACCTGTCCGCACCGATGCTGGACGTATCGCGCCGACTCAACCCCGAATGTGATCATCAACTTGGTGACATGCGCACGGTGCGGCTGGGCCGCACCTTCGACGCGGTGTTCATCCACGACGCGATCGACTACATGACCACCGAGACCGATCTGCGGGCAGCCGTCGAGACCGCCTTCGTGCACTGCCGGCCCGGGGGGGTCGCGGTCTTCGTGCCCGACGCCACCACTGAGACGTTCGAAGAGGCCAGCGACCATGGCGGCAACGACGGTACCGACGGTCGAGGTGTCCGCTACCTGGAATGGACGTGGGACCCGGACCCCCACGACAGCTGGTCGCTGACCGAGTACGCGTTCCTATTGCGCGACACCGACGGTGCCGTGCAGGTCGTCCATGAGACGCATCGCACGGGCCTGTTCGGCCGCATCGACTGGCTGCGGATACTGGCCGGCGCCGGCTTCGATCCAATGGCCGCCACCGAGGCGACAACCGAGGATCCCACACCTCGCGAACTGTTCGTCGGGCACCGGCCAGTCACATAAGGGCTGTTCCAGGCGATGCTCGATCGCTTTGCTGCGATCGGCGGGGTCGAACGGTCTGCCGCCGTGGGCAACGCCGGTGAGAGCCGCCGATCTGGCGGCTTGATCGCCGTCGTCACCAGCGTTGCCTCCGAGGTTCATGAGACCTGCCCTGGTCTGCCAAGACCATCTGGTCAAGTCCAGCAGCACGAGTTGGACGCCGACAGGCCGCTACTGCCGGGTTCCGCGTCGATCGTCGATCTTGCGCTGGAGGTACCAGGAGAAGTAGCCGCGATACCGGTGCTGCAGCTCGGGCCGCTGCCAGTCACGCCCGTCGATCGTGCGACGGCAGCCGACCGTTTGGCAGCCGCAGGTCATCTGCCCGTCGTAATCGTCGAACAGGGCGTAGTCAGTAGTCAGCTTCTCGCCGGCGGCGATGTCGCGCATGGCCACCAACACGGTGTTGCCGCCGAAGCCGACATTGGGCTCGCACGAATGGTTGATGAACAGCATCACCGGCTCGTACTCAGCCCCGGTGAGCGCGACGAGGTGCAGCTCGTCGGTGATCTGGATGTCGGAGTTCGGCAGCGGGTCGGGAAGGTCATGCAGCGTCTGCGTGGTCACGATGTGGCCGCCCTTGACCGCGACGACCTCGCCGGCGCCGATCGGCTCGCTGGCATGCAACCCGCGCCCGGCGATACCGCTGGTGCCGCCTTTGCTGGCCTTCGGCGTGATCCAGGACGAGACCATGGCAGCCACGCTAGCTGGGTCCCCGAGCTGTGATCCCGACGCAGCTCCTCGCTCAGGCCCTCGTCAGCGCGACGACGGGGATGGCGCGGTCGGTGCTGGCCTCGTGATCGGCGAAGAACGGATAGGTCTGCTTCAGCATGGCCCACAGCCGCGCCCGCTCCTCGCTCTCGGTCGGTGCGGCCACGGCGTCATAGGTCTGGTTGCCGACTTCCACGGTGACGCGGGGATTCGCCAGCAGGTTGCGATACCACTGCGGATGTTCGGGCGCACCCACATTGGAAGCGATGACCAGCAGTCGGTCGCCATCGCGGTGGAACATCATCGGCGTGGTACGCCGCTGCCCGGTCTTGCGCCCGACTGTCGTGAGCAGCACCAGACGGTCACGGTCCATGCCCTCGATCGGGCCACCGGCACGGAACTGCTCGATCGTCCGGCGATTGATCTGTTTGATATCCACGCTTGCTCCCTGCCCGCAGCCGGTCTTTGTCATCGCCGGCGAGCACACCCGGCCAGCAGTATCACGACACGCCGTACCAGGCGCGGGCCCCATACCCGAGGTGCTGTGACTTCCGCACCGCGGCGGTGCAAGAGTCACAGCAGCAGAGTCCGAGAGACCAGCTGCCCCGGTCCGCCGGGCGGCCATGCAAGGAGGATCGAGATGCGATTCCGCACCATCATCCAGCGCAGCGGCAAGACCGCCACGGGGATCCAGGTTCCCGAGCAGGTCGTCGAGGCCCTCGGGGCGGGCAAGCGACCCGCGGTCAAGGTCACCATCAACGGCTACAAATATCGCAGCACGGTGGCGGTGATGGGCGGCGTCTACATGGTCGGGATCAGCGCGGAGCACCGTGCCGGCGCCGCGGTGGCCGGGGGCGACGAAGTGGACGTCGAGATGCAGCTCGACACCGCCCCTCGCGAGGTGACCGTGCCCGCCGACTTCGCCGCTGCCCTTGATGCCGAGCCCGAGGCACGACGCACGTTCGACGGCCTGTCCTACAGCAACAAGTCGTGGCACGCGCTGCAGGTCCAAGGCGCCAAGACCGACGAGACCCGCCAACGCCGCATCGCCAAGTCGGTCGCCATCCTGAAGGAGGGCCGCGCCCGCTGACGGCCGGCGACCAATCCGGACTGGCCGTGTCGCAATCGTGGTGCACAACGGAGGGATGCCGACCGTTCAGGTTGCCGATCCGTGTGCTCCCGTTGCTCGGTGGTCGGCGAGGACTTCATCGATTGTCCGTGTGGCGACGGCGACGAGCGCGGGATTGGTGCGCCGGTAGTACGGGACGATGATCAGCGCTTGGGACAAGGCCCACCCGCGACCGCGCTCCCACGTCGCGTTGTCGACCCCGAGCGCAGCGCGGAAGACCTTGCGGGTCCCGGCAGAAAAGACGCTCCACGCGGCGACCAAGTCGCAGGCGGGGTCGCCCATGCCGACACCGCCGAAATCGATGACGGCGTTGAGCCGGCCCTGGACGACCAACAGGTTGGTAGGCAGCAGATCGCCGTGAGTCCAAACGGGCGGCGCAGCCCACGCTGGGGCTTCAAGCGATGCTTCCCACGCCGCCGCCGCCGTGTGGGTATCCACAAGGCCGCGCAGCGCCCGGATGGCGCTGCGGGCGGACCCGTCTCGATCTGCCAGCCGCAGGCCGCGGCCTGAGGCTGGCCCGCCGGCGCGATCGATGTGCTGCAGCGCGGCGACGAACTGGCCCAGGTCGATCGCCGCTTGGTATGGATCGGCGAAGCGCTCGATGCTGGCGTTCTCGCCTTCCAGCCAGCGGTAGACCGACCAGTGCCAGGGGTAGCTGTCGGCAGGGCTTCCCATGGCCAGCGGGGCGGGGATCTCTAGCGGCAGGTGCGGGGCAAGTCGCGGCAGCCACCGCTGTTCCCGGTCGACCTGTTCAGCGGCTGCCGGGTAACGGGGCAACCGCACGGCCATGCCGTCGCCGAGCCGGTAGATCGCGTTGTCCGTCCCTGCCGAGGGCACCGGTTCGAGTGCCAGGTCGGCCCACTGCGGGAACCGCGCAGCGAGCAGCCGGCCCACGAGGTGTCCGTCAATGTCGATCTCGTCGGCATGCATCTTTTGACCGGACACAGCACCTCCTTGCCCTAGACCCGTCGCTGGACGTGGCGCAGATATTCCTTGCGGTTGAGTGGGTTGTGGTCGGACCGGGGCCGGGTCGGGCTCGTGCCTTGCACCGGTTGGTAGCCCGCGAAGGCGCATTCCAGGACACCGTCGCCGCGAGTCAGCGCCGGCAGCTGTCGCTGCAGCTCGTGCACCCGAGCTGCGGGGATTTCACCCTCCAGCGTGCACGACGAGCCCTGCATCGCCGGCGCCTGGGGGGCGGCCTGCAGCCGTGTCAGCACGGGCAACACCGGTCCGAGGGTGTCGGTCGGAACCTCGAGGTGGAAGTGGTGGATCGGCTCGCACACCATGGTGCCGGCCTGCTTTAGGGCGCTCATCAGGACAAGTGGTGTCAAGTTGCGGAAGTCGCCGCCCGTGCTCGACATGCTTTTGTCAAAGCGTTGATGGGCATGGCTCTGCCGCGGTGCATAGCCCGAATGGGTCATGGTGACGGTGCAGTCGGTGACCTGCCATCCGTAAAGCCCTTGGCGAAGCGTCTCGTGCACGGTGGCTTCGACCGCCCTGAAGAACGCGAACGGCATCGACCCCAGCGATACCTCAACCCGGAACTCCGCGCCAGAGCCGATCGCGGCCGGGTCGACGTGCAGCCCGACCGTGGCGAGGAATGGATTTGGCGCTCTGTGGATGATCTCGACGGCGGCACCGGTGCCGATGGGCCGTTCGATGCAGATCGTCGTCGTTTCGAGGAACTCGACGTCGATGCCGAAGTCGAGCGCCAGCGTCTGCTGGATGACCTCCTTCTGCACCTCGCCGTAGAGCGAGACGAACAGCTCTTTGCGGACGTCGTCCTGGCGGAGGTTGATCAGCGGGTCCTGCTCAGCGAGCTGTTCGAGCGCAACGTGGAGCGCACCCCTGTCGCTGGCGCGGGTGGGAATGATGACCGTCTCCAGCGTCGGTGGGGCGAAGTGATGCTCCTCCGACGTCGTTCGCGCTGTGCCGATCGTGTCGCCGATCTGGACGTCGCCAAGACCCCACAGTTTGCCGATCTGTCCTGCGGACACCGATGGACGCTGGAGGTCCGTGCCGTGGTCGAACACGCTGATCGCGGTGATCTTGCGCTGATCGTCCCGGCCGACCCGCAGCCGATCTCGCGTTCGCACCCTGCCGGAGAACATGCGGACGTACGCAATCTTCTCCCCCGCCGAGCCCCGGTCGACCTTGAACACAGTGCCCGACACCGGGCCGTCGGCATCGCCTTGCTCGGCGGGCAACAACTCGGTGATGCCCGCGATCAGGCAGTCCACGCCCGCTCCCGTCATCGCCGAACCGAAGAACACCGGATGCAACAGCGCCTGCTTGGATTGGGCCGCGAGCCCGTCGCGGAGCTGGCGGTACGCCACCGCCGTGCGGTCATCGACATAGGCAGCCAGCAGCGCATCGTCGTGGTCAGCGAGCACCTCGGCCAGCCTGGCCGTGAAAGCCTCGTCGGCCGCTCCGTACAGCGTGAAGGCA
>Ga0136640_10000169_pt1 | contig 23535 bp, 19 predicted proteins | sample AntDrymUQ8642106_2_FD_105498 | JGI IMG/M metagenome (GOLD analysis project Ga0136640, IMG submission 105498) | Polar desert sand microbial communities from Dry Valleys, Antarctica - metaG UQ864 (21.06) | ecosystem: Environmental > Terrestrial > Soil > Desert | place: Antarctica: Dry Valley...
CCGGACAGGCCTGCTCGCGCAGGCTGTCGGCGAAGAGTTCCGCACCGACGGTGAGCACCGTCAGGTCGTCGCCGAGCAGATCGACGGCCGTGGCCGCAGTCCCCGTCCCTGTCCCCGTCCCTGTCCCTGTCCCTGTCACGACTTTGCCTGTCCGGTGGCCGCCGGACGGGGCGTTTTGTCCGGTTTGCGGGGCCACCGGACAGGCAAAGTGCGGGTCATGGCGCGTCTCCGTTCCCGGCGGCCAGGGCGACGGCTCGGCGCGCGGCCGCGGCGTTCGACAGGTAGACCTCGGCTCCGGCCTCGCCCAGCCGGGCGGCCTGCGCCGACCACGACTGCGGGTCGGCCTCGGTCCCGCAGAGGGAGACGATGACCGCGAGTTCCCGGCCGTCGGCAGCGGCGGCCCGGCGTACGGCGTCGATCGCCGGGCCGAGGCTGGCCGCCGGGTCCGGGTCCGCCGCATAACCGAGGACGACATCGAGCACTACGACGGCCGTCGTCGGGTCCCGGCCGAGGCGGGCCAGACTCTCCAGCCGCAGCGCGGGGTCGATCATCGGGTGCGGCCGGCCCGCTGTGAGCGCGTCGTCGCCGAAGTCGACCACGAGATGCCCCGCCACCGCCGCCTCTGCGTGGAGCTCAGCCGGCTCGAGGTCGGCGTCCGTCCCAATGTTCGACCGCACCGCACCGAGCCGTGCGGCGATCACCAGCGCCTCGGCGGCGAGGGTGCCACCGGCGAACAGCCCAGCCAGCCGTCCGGCCTTCGGGGCCTTCGGGGCCGTGGGCGGGGTCGGCCGGACGACGGGCCAGGTAGGTACGGCGACACCCACCGCGCTGAGCACCTGCTCGGTCGCCGCGGTGAGGTCGGGCTCGCCGGTGCCGAGCACGGCCATGTGCACCGGCTTCCCCAGTCCGGCCGCAACCCCGGCGACTCGCCGCGCCACCTCGGCAGCCGCCGGTTTCGATACCACGACTATCCGCTCGGTGGCGGGGTCCGCGGCCAGCATCCGCAGCGCCTGCACGGTGGCCAGGCCGCCCACGTCGGCGGACAGGTCGCGGCCGCCGACACCGAGCAGGTGACTCACCCCGAGCCCGGCGGCGTCGAGCAGGCACGAGACCTGCTGCGCGCCGGTACCCGACGCGGCCACGATCCCCACCGCTCCCGGCCGGACGACGTTCGCGAACCCCAGCGCCACACCCTGGACAATCGCCGTACCGCAGTCGGGACCCATGACGAGCAGCCCCCGCCGTGCACCTTCCTCCTTGAGCGCGATCTCCTCGTGGACCGGCACGTTGTCGCTGAAGACCATGACGTGCCGATCGGCGAGCAGCGCGTCCAGAGCCTCGACGTACGCCGACGCGCCGGGAACCGACACGAGCACGAGGGTGGCAGCTGACCGGCGCAGCGCCGTACCTGCGGTGGGCGCCGCCGGCAGCTGGCCGTCGAGCGACCCCGTACCTGGCCCACTCCGGCCAGCCAACTTGTCCGTCAGCTCCTGAAACGCGTGCTCCAGAGTGGCCGCGTCGGCGCAGTCGACCGCGACGACGAGGTCGTTCGGCCCAGCCTCCGGTACGTCGAATCCCATGCCGGCGAGCAGTTCCAGGTTCAGCTCGGTGGCCATGGCGACCAACGCCGCCGTCACTCCGTCCACTGTGGACAATGCACGGCTGGTCTGCATCAGGGCAACCGAGTCGTGGTACTGGCCGGACCGCACTTCGACGTGCCGCGTCATCCAGCCACCGCCAGCCGGACGGTGAGGCCCACGCCGAGCAGGGTGCCGAGGGCCAGAGCGGCTCCGCTGTTGTGCCCGACTGCGAGCAGCCGCCGGTGGGCGACCTGCGGATCACCGGCACCGGCGAGGGCTCGCAGCAGAGCCCCGACCGCGCCGATGCAGTGCCCGCGCGAGGCGTGCCGCAGCAGCGCCAGCGAGAGGTCGGTGGTCCGCCCCGCGGCGGCACTCTGGAGCGTGGCCGCGAAGCGGACGGCCACCGGATGACCGAGGCACACCAGCGCCGACAGTAGACCGACCAGCACATCGTCGCCGGCCGGGGTCAGGCCGGGCCCGAGTCCCACCAGCGCCGAGGCCGCCCGTGCGGCCGCGGTGTCGTCGCCGGCGTGTAGTGCCGCCCCGAGCGCGGGCAGGGTGTCGAGCAAAGCGCCGGTCGGCAACCCGGTGCCCCTGTCCGGGTTGACGACGCGGACGAGGTTGGCCGCCAACACCCCGGGGCGCAGTGGTGGCAGCACCGGGCCCGGATCCCACCACCGTCCGACGTACGCCGACAGGCTCCCGGCTTCGATCCGCCCGGCCCCCACCTGCCCGGCTTGATACTGGACAGGCCGGCTCCGCAACGCATCACGGTTGCCAACAACCGCACCCATCGGCAACCGGGCGGCACCAGGCGCCAGTACGGCGATCAGCTCGCCGTCCTCGGTGCGGACGTAGATCGCCCCCGACGGTGCTCCGACGACGACTGCTGGTTGCGGCGCCCCGGTGAGTGTCCGGCGCAGCGCCGTACTGGCGGCAACGGGGATCCCGCTTCCGGCCGCAGCTGGGTCCCGCATACCGCGCGGTCGTACGGACGTTGCGGCCACGGCGGCAACCTATCCGCAGGCACCCGAGCCGCCGTATGGTCAAACCTGCCAAGAAACCAGGGTGATGCCACCCTTGCTTGCCAACTGTCAGGAGGCACGCATGTCGCCAGCCGGCCGACCGCCGGCCGGCCACGGGTCCCGGTCGAGCGAGGATTTCGGGCGCGGACTCGCCGTCCGTGAAGTCCTCGACGTCTCCTCGCTGACGCGGGCCAGGCTGCTCGCCGGCGAGGGCGGGCTGGACCGAATCGTCGAGCGGCTGAACGTCATGGAGGTTCCGGACGTCCTGCCGTGGGTCAAGCCGCACGAACTGCTGCTGACCACCGGCTACCCGTTGCGGGACACCCCGGCGGCGCTGACCGGGCTCGTCGGGGCGTTGGATGATCGCGGTCTGGCGGCGCTGGCGATCAAACTGGGCAGATACATCGACGAGTTGCCCGAGGCGATGCTCGCCGAGGCGGACCGGCGCGACTTCCCGGTCATCCTGCTCCCGGACGACGTCGGCTTCGACGACATCCTCAACCAGGTGCTCACCGGCATCCTCAATCGGCAGGCGGCCGCCCTGGCCCGCTACGACGAGGTGCACCGCGCACTCGTGCAGATCGTCCTGGCCGGCGGCGGCCTGGACGAGGTGGCCGTCGAGACCGCGTCGTTGCTCGGCGGGGCGGTGCTCCTGGTCGGTATCGACGGGCGGGTGCTCGCCACCGCGGGGCCGCCGGCTGACCTGGAGGCCGCCCGGGCGGCTGCGGCGGAGGTGCACAACGCGCCCGGCACCGGCAAGATCGGCGCGAGCTTCCCGGACCGGGACCGATTCGCATCCGTGCCCGTCGTCGCGGGCACACTCGACCACGGTCGGCTCGTCGCGTTCCGGCGGGATGGTGCGCTGGGCAGTGGAGCCGTCACGATTCTCGAGCGTGCGGCCACCGTGGCGGCACTGGTGATCACGCAGCGGCTGGCAGTGTCGGCGGTCGAGAGCAAGTACCAGTCCGACCTGGTCCGGGATCTGGTCGAAGGACGGGCGATCGACGCGGCCCGCCTGCTGACCCAGTCGCGCTCCTTCGGCTGGGACCTGGAGCGACCGCTGGTCGTCGTCGTCAGCGAGTTGGAGCCGCCCGCGAGCGCCGGGACCGAGAGGCAGGAAACGGTCGAGCGACTCGCCGTGCTCTGGCGGTCCGCTGTGCGTTCCTGGGACCCCGTTGCAGCCGTCGTGGCCTTCAGCGACGAGGTGGTCACCCTGCTCGGCGCGGACGACGACGCGCGGGCCCGCAGGGTGGTCGAGGCGGTCGCCGCCCGGGTCGGCGGTGAGCTCCGGCGCCGGGGTTGGAAGTTCAGCGTCGGCATCGGCCGGGTCTGTCACGGTCTGGCAGCACTCCCCGCCGGCTACGCGCAGGCGCGACGCAGCGTCCAGGTCGGCCGGCAGATGCACGGACCCGGCGAGATCGCGCACTTCAACGACCTCGGCGTGTTCCGGCTACTCTCGCTCGTTCCCGAAGGCGAGGAACTGCGCTCGTACGTCGGGGAGGTACTCGGGCCGCTGGCCTGGTCCGATGACGCGGAGGCGGTCGACCTGCGGGAGACCCTGCAGGTGCTGCTGGAGACCAACCTCAACGTCGCCGAGGCCTCCCGCCGCCTGCACTTCCACTACAACACGCTGCGCTACCGGATCGGGAAGCTGGAGCGGACGCTCGGACCCTTCAGCCAGGACCCGGACCTGCGGCTGAACCTGATGCTCGCCCTGCAGGTGATCCGGATGCGAGGGATCGCGCACAAGCCATGAGCTCGCCAGCGATGCGCCTGAGCGTTGTGAGTAGTTGACCATGACCGGCCGGGAAGGGCGGGTCCAAGCTTCCAGGCAGCGCCGCCGGGTTCCACCGTCGGCTGACAGCAATGAGGGAGACCCGTCATGGCGTTCAGTTGGAAGCTGTACGGCGACGGCAGCACACCGCCGCCGGGCGAGGCAGTGGCGCCGGACGAGCGGCTGTCCTGGGGGCGCACGGCCGGAATCGGGGCGCAGCACGTCGTCGCGATGTTCGGCGCGACGTTCGTGTTTCCGCTGGTGATGGGCCTGGACCCGAACCTGGCGATCATGATGTCCGGAGTCGCCACGATCGTGTTCCTGCTCATCGTGCAGGGCAAGGTCCCGAGCTACCTCGGTACCAGCGCGTCCTTCGTAGGGGCGGTCTTCGCGATCCGGGAACTCGGGGGCGACGACGGGTCGGTGACCGGCGCCATTCTGGCCGCCGGTGTGGTGCTGGCGATCGTCGGGCTGCTCATCCACTTCCTCGGGACAAGGGTCATCCATGCGGTGCTGCCGCCGGCGGTGACCGGCGCCGTCGTCCTGCTCATCGGTTTCAACCTGGCGCCGGTGGTGGCCGACATCTACTGGCCGCAGGACCAGTGGGTGGCATTGCTGACGATGGCATTCGTCATCGTCGGGTCGCTGGTGCTGCCCGGCTTCTGGGCGCGGATCTCCATCTTTCTGGCCCTGATCTTCGGTTACGCACTGTCCTGGATCCTGGATCAGACAGTCGGCGAGATCACGTCGGTGACGCCGGTCAGCGCCGGCGAGGCCCTCCCGCACTTCCGGACGGACTTCAGCGGCGTGCAGGCGGCCGACTGGTTCGGGCTACCGGCCTTCCACGCGCCGAGCTTCGAGGTCAACTTCATCCTCCTGGTACTGCCCGCAGTCATCGCGCTGCTGGCCGAGAACGCCGGCCATGTCAAGGCAGTCGCCGAGATGACCGACCGGGACCTGGATCCGAGCCTCGGCCGGGCCATCTTCGGCGACGGGGTCGGCACCGTCATCGCCTCGTCGGTCGGTGGGTCGCCCACGACGACGTATGCCGAGAACATCGGCGTCATGGCGGCCACCCGCGTCTACTCCACCGCGGCGTACTACGTGGCCGCGTTGGTGGCCATCCTGTTCGGCCTGTGCCCCAAGTTCGGCGCCCTCATCGCCGCCACCCCCGGCGGTGTTCTGGGCGGGATCACCGTTGTGCTCTACGGGATGATCGGGCTGCTCGGAGCGAAGATCTGGAAGGAGAACCAGGTCGACTTCGCCAATCCGATCAACCTCGTGCCACTGGCCGCCGGGATCATCATCGCCGTCGGCAACGTCGACCTGCAGGTCACCGAGGACTTCTCGCTCCAGGGCATCGCGCTGGGCACGATCGTGGCTGTCGTCGGCTGGCACGTCGCCAGGGTGCTTGCACCCAGGGAGATGCAAGACGCGCTGCGTACCGAAAGCGGCTACGCCGGCGGGACCGGTCCGGCCGTCGGGCACACCGGAGTGCATGAGGACAGGGACCGCACGGCAAAGCCTCGCAAAGACGAGGGACCCCACTGACTAGGCTGCGGTGAGTGAAGCCCCCTGCGTTCACCTATCACGCACCGGAGTCGCTGGATGAGGCGCTGGGGGTGCTTGCCGAGGTGGGCGAGGACGGCAAGGTACTCGCCGGGGGTCAGAGCCTGGTGCCCATCCTGAACATGCGGCTGGCCGCCCCGGCACACCTCGTCGACATCAACCGGGTGGCCGGACTGTCCACTGTGGACACGAACGATACGTCAGTGACGGTTGGGGCCACCGCCCGCCACACCGACGTGGAGTTGGACGATGCGGCGTACGGCGTGCAACCGCTGCTGCGCCAGGCACTCCGGCTGGTGGCGCACCCGGTGATCCGCAACCGCGGCACGACAGTCGGAAGCCTCGCGCACGCCGACCCGGCAGGGGAGATGACCGCCGTGCTGGCGCTGACCCGCGGTAGTGTCCGGATCACCAGTGGCTCCGGATCCCGGAACGTGGACGCGACCGACTTCTTCGTCGGGCCGCTGGAATGCTGCCTGCGGGCGGGGGAAATGGTCGAGTCGGCGACGTTCCCCGCCTTCCCGGCCGGGACCGGCAGCGCATTCATCGAGGTGGCCCGCCGGCACGGCGACTATGCCCTGTGCGGGGTCGCCGCGGCGGTCACCGTCCTGGACGGCGCAGTGTCCGCGGCGCGGGCGGCGTACATCTCGGTGGGGCCGACCCCGCTGCTGGTAGACCTGACCGACGCGGTGGCCGGCGGTGCGGTGTCCGGCGGTGCGGTGTCCGGGGCCGACTGGGCTGCGGCCGGCCGGCTTGCCCAGTCCCAGGTCTCGCCGGAGGCCGACATCCACTCGACGGCGTCCTACCGGCGACATCTCGTCGGCGTGCTCACCGCGCGAGCGCTGGCCGAAGCAGCGGCGGCAGCCGCGCCGACGCATTCCCTACCGCTGAGGCGCAGCGGATGAGCGAACAGCATCGCTCGGTGACGCTGACCGTCAACGGCAGGACGCATCAGTTCGACGTCCCCGTACGCCGGCTGCTCTCCGACGCGATCCGGCACGACGTCGGCCTGACCGGCACCCATGTCGGCTGCGAGCACGGGGTCTGTGGCGCGTGCACGGTGCTGATGGACGGAAGACCGGTGCGGTCGTGCCTGCTCTTCGCGGTGAGTGCCGACGGCGCCGCGATCACGACGGTCGAGGGGCTCGCGGCAGCGGACGGGACGAGGCACCCCGTGCAGCAGGCGTTCACCGAGTGCCACGCCCTGCAGTGCGGCTTCTGCACGCCGGGCTTCCTGACCACGATCGCGGCCGCGCTGGAGGACAATTCCCATCCCAGCGAGGAGCAGGCCGAGGAGATCATCAGCGGAAACCTGTGTCGGTGCACCGGTTACCAGAACATCAAGGCGGCCGTTCTCCGGGCTGCCGAACTCAAGCGGGCCGCCGGATGACGCAGATCTTCGGCGAGCCGATCACCCGCCGCGAGGACGCCCGGCTGACCACCGGCCGTGGACGCTTTCTCGACGACCTCGGCCGTCATGCGCTCGCAGCGGCATTCGTGCGCAGCCCGCACGCGCACGCGCGCGTCCGGGAGATCGACGTCACCGCGCCGCTCGACGTCGAGGGACTCATCGGGATCTACACCTACGACGACCTCGACGGGCCGCTCGCCGAGCCGTTGCCGCTGCTGATCCCGCATCCCACCCTGACCGCCGGGCGGACCGCCTACCCCCTTGCGAACGGGATCGTCCGGCATGTGGGCGAGCCGATCGCGATGGTGGTGGCCACCGACCGGTACGTCGCCGAGGACGTCGCGGGGTTGATCGAGGTGACCTACGAGCCGCTGCCGCCGGTCGTGGGACTGACGGCTTCCCGGGACGGGGACCTGCTCGTGCACGACGACCTGCCGGACAACGTTGCGGCCCATCTCATGCAGCAGACGGGTGACGTCGACGCCGAGCTGGCGGCAGCGCCGAACACGGTGACGTTCACCCAGACGATCGAGCGCAGCGCGTCGATGCCACTGGAGGGCCGGGGGGTGTACGCGCGTTGGGACGCTCAAGACGACTCGCTGCGCGTCTACAGCTCGACCCAGACGTCGACATCCGTGCGCGCCGCGATCGCGGCCAAGCTGGAACTGTCGCCAGGCAAGGTCGAGGTGATCGCGCCGGACGTCGGTGGCGGCTTCGGGGTGAAGATCGTGCACCCGTGGCCGGAGGAGTTGCTGATCCCGTGGGCGGCCCGGTTGCTCGATCGTGAGGTGAAGTGGGTCGAGGACCGGCGTGAGCACTTCATCTCCTCCGCGCACGAGCGCGGCCAGATCCAGGACATCACCGCCGGGTACGACGACGAGGGGCGACTGCTCGCACTGGACGTTCGGATCTGGCATGACCACGGCGCGTACACGCCGTACGGGATCATCGTCCCGATCATCACTTCGACGCAGCTGCTCGGCCCCTACAAGCCGCGGGCGTATCGCTGCGCGATCGACAGCATGTACACGAACACCGTGATCGTCACGCCGTACCGGGGAGCCGGCCGGCCGCAGGGTTGCTTCGCGATGGAACGCACGATGGACCGGATCGCCGACGCGCTCGGCCTGGACCGTGCCGTCGTCCGCGAGCGGAACCTCATCCAGCCCGACGAGTTCCCCTACGACCAGGGCCTGACGTTCCAGGACGGCCGGCCGCTGATCTACGACTCCGGCGACTACCCCGAGTCGTTACGGATGATCCGCGAGCTGGTCGGATGGGACGACTTCGAGACCGTCCGCTCCCAGGCCGCCGCCGAGGGGCGCACCGTCGGGATCGGAATGGCCTGCTACGTCGAGGGCACCGGCGTCGGCCCGTACGAGGGCGGCCACGTGCAGGTGGAGAATTCCGGGCGGGTGCTCGTCTCCACCGGCCTGACCAGCCAGGGTCAGGGCCACGAAACCGTCTTCGCGCAGATCGTCGCGCAGGAGCTCGGCGTACCGCTGGACGACGTGGTCGTCACGACCGGTGACACCCGGCGGTTTGGCTACGCGGTGGGCACGTTCGCGTCGCGGGCGGCGGTCATGAGCGGGAACGCCGTCGCCCTCGCCGCCCGCAACGTGCGGGCCAAGGCGCTGCGGATCGCCGCCGACGCGCTGGAGTGCTCGGTCGACGATCTGGACATCATCGACGGCGTCGTGCAGGTGAAGGGCGACCCGTCCGCGGCGATGGCACTGTCCACGGTGGCCGTGCTGTCCAACCCGCTGCGGTACGCCTTCGACAATGCGGCGCGGGCTGCCACCCAGTTCGCGCCCCGCGCGGACCCGTTGCGTGCGCCGGTCGACGAGGACGACGAGCCGGGACTGGAGAATCGGGACTACTACTCGCCGATCCGCTCGACCTTCGCCTCCGGCATGCACTCCGCCGTGGTCGAGATCGACCGCGACACCTGCGAGACGAAGATCCTCCGGTACGCCGTCGTGCACGACTGCGGCAACCTGATCAACCCGATGATCGTGGAGGGCCAGATCCACGGCGGGGTGGCGCAGGGCGTCGGCGGCGCGCTGTATGAGGTGATGCACTACGACGAGCACGGGCAGCTGCTCAACGCCTCGTTCATGGATTTCCTGATGCCCTACGCCACCGAGATCCCGCACATCGAGACCGCGCACTTGCAGACGCCGTCGCCGCTGAACCCGCTGGGAATCAAGGGCGCTGGCGAGGCTGGGGTGATTCCGGGGTCGGCGTGCCTGGCTTCGGCAATTGAGGACGCGCTCGGCGTACGCATCTCGGCGATGCCGGTCTCGCCCAGCGACCTGTTCGAACTGCTCGCCACCGATCCTGAACGCACCCGGAGAGGCTCTCGATGAAACTGTCCGGCACCGCCCAGCTGTCCGCCCCTCCGCAGCGCGTGTGGGAGGCGCTGAACGACCCGGCCGTGCTCGCCCGGACGATCCCGGGCTGCCAGCAGCTGGAGGAGACCGGCCCCGACGAGTACAAGATGACCGTCTCGGCCGGCGTGGCGTCGATCAAGGGCACGTACCTCGGCCAGGTCCGGCTCGCGGACAAGCAGGAGCCGACGTCGTACGTGCTGCACGCGGCCGGCTCGGGTGGCCCGGGGACTGTCAGCGCCGAATGCCTGGTGCGGCTGGATGCGGACGGGGACGGTACGACGCTGAGCTACGACGCGGACGCGGTCATCGGCGGCGTCATCGCCGGTGTCGGGCAGCGGGTGCTGGCCGGGGTCGCGAAGAAGATGGCCGGTCAGTTCTTCAGTGCGGTCGATGCCGAGCTGAGCGGAGCCAGCGCGCAGTTGGCCGCTCCGGCGGCCGACGAGTCACACGGGTACGCCGACTACCGAGAGCAGCCCACGGTGTTCGCGGGTCCGGCCCGCTCGCCGTGGGGGGACCGGAACGTCCCGGTCGACGTCCGGCCGTTCCTGGTCGGGGGAGTCGCCGGGGCTGTGATCGCCCTGGCGGGCGTGCTGGTCGGCTCGCGGCTGGGCAGGGGACGATAGCCCGATGCGAGAGTTCACGGCCGCGGCCGTACAGGTCGGTCCCCATCCCGGGCCGCTGACGGCGGAGTCGATCAAGTGCAACGTCACCAAGACGCTGGAGTACGTCGAGCGCTGCGTCGATGCCACTGGAGCGGAGCTGGTCGTCGTACCGGAGACGGTGACCACCGGTTTCACCCCTGGTTGCGGCCCGGAGGAGCTGTGGAACCTGGTTTCCGAGCTGCCCGGTGCCCTGTCGGAGCAGGCGCAGGAGGTGGCTCGGCGGCGCGGCGTACACCTGGTCTGGCCGACGTACGAGCGTGGTGACGAGCGGGGCGTTGTCTTCAACTCCGCTGCGATGATCGGCCCAGACGGCTCGATCCTCGGGGTTTACCGCAAGACGCACCCGTTCTGCACGGAGTTGCGCTCACGAGGCGGATGGGTGACACCCGGCGACGAGGTGTGCGTGGTGGACACGCCGCTCGGCCGGATCGGGATGACCATCTGCTTCGACGGGGACTTCCCCGAGCTGTCCCGGATCGAGGCGGTGCAGGGCGCGGAGGTGATCGTGCGGCCGTCGGCGTTGCTGCGCTCGGCCGACATCTGGGAGCTGACCTGCCGGGCGCGTGCCTACGACAACCATGTGTACGTCGTCGGTGCGAACGCCGTCGGCATCGACCCGGCCGGTGTCCTCTACTTCGGCAACTCGTTGATCGTCACGCCGATCGCCGAGGTCGTCGCCCGGGCCGCGACACACGAGGGGTGGGTGAGCGCCGGGCTCGATCCTTCGACGGTGATGGGTTCCCTCACGCCGGGTTCGAGCGTCCCGCAGGTGTGGGACCACCTGGCGGACCGCAACCTGGACCTGATCCGCCGGTACGCCGAGGACCTGCAGGCCCCGGCGAGTACCTCCTTCCCGCACGGCGAACCCCGCGGCGGCGTCCGTACCCGCCCCTGACCGCGCGGCAGTTCACTGCAGTACCTCGACGGAGCACTGCAGCAGCAGGCGGTGGCTGATCCGGAACGAACTCGACCGCGTCGTCGAAGGTCAAGTGCCCGCCGCTGTGGCTGCCCGCCCGCCCTGGATGTCGTGTGGTAGGTGCCCCTTATCGGACCCCGTCGTCCCGGCGTACATTGGCCAGTCGTGCGTCGGGTCTCGGTGGTCGGTGTGTCGGGCTCCGGCAAGACGACCGTGGCCCGTGCCCTGGCCGCCCGGCTCGGCGTACCGCATGTGGAGCTGGACGCGATCTACCACCAACCGGGCTGGACCGGACTGGACGACGAGGAGTTCGCTCGACGGGTCGCGGAGGCCACGGCCGGCGAGGGGTGGGTGGTCGACGGCAACTACAGCAGGGTCCGCAACATCGTCTGGTCCCGTGTGGATACCGTCGTCGTACTGGACCTGCCGCGCTGGCGGGTGATGAGCCAGCTGCTGGCACGGACGCTGCACCGGGGTTGGACCGGTGACGAGTTGTGGGCCGGCAACCGGGAGCGCCTTCGCAACCTCATCCGCCGCGACCCGGAGCGGAACATCATGCTGTGGTCGTTGACCACCCACGCGAAGATTCGGCGGCGCTACCGGGCGACCCCCGCTGATCCCCGCTGGTCCGCCCTGACGTTTCTGCGGGCGCGGTCGCGGCGGGAGGTGGCGGCGCTCATCGAGGCGGTGCCAGCAACCCGGCGATGAGTTCCGCGCCGTCGGGCGGTCCAAGGGACGGGTTGGAAAATCTCGAGACCGACTTGCTCGCGCGGAAATGTCGTCGCCCCGAGTTAGCTTCAACTCCTAGGGTCGTGCCGGTTCAGAGACTACGAAGGGATCCCAGATGAGTGCAGTAGCCGGACGGACGCCGCCGGCGATCATCGCCGAGGGTCTGACCAAGATCTACAAGTCACGGTCGGGCGAGGTCCGTGCCCTCGATGGGCTCGACCTCGTTGTCGACGAGGGCACCGTCCTGGCGCTACTCGGCCCCAACGGCGCCGGCAAGACCACGACGGTCCGGATTCTGGCGACCCTGCTGCGGCCGGACAGCGGCCGCGCTTCGGTGCTCGGCTACGACGTCGTCAACGACGCACAGCGGTTGCGTCGGGTGATCGGCCTCTCCGGCCAGTACGCCGCGGTGGACGAGAACCTCACCGGCAGGGAGAACCTCTGGATGTTCGGCCGGCTGTACCAGATCGATAGTCCGACCTCCCGGGCTCGCGCGGGTGAGCTGCTCGAGCAATTCGACCTCAGCGACGCCGGCGACAGGCCGGTGAAGACCTACTCCGGCGGTATGCGCCGGCGCCTCGACCTCGCCTCGGCGTTGATCGGGCATCCTCGTCTGCTGTTCCTCGACGAGCCGACCACGGGGCTGGACCCGCGCAGCCGGATCGGCATGTGGGAAGTGATCCGCAAGCTCGTGCGGGAGGGTTCGACGCTGCTGCTGACCACCCAGTACCTCGAGGAGGCCGATGCTCTTGCGAACACGATCGCGGTCGTGGACGCCGGGAAGATCATCGCTCGGGGGACAGCTGACGAGCTCAAGTCCACGGTGGGCGGGGAGCGTGTCGAGGTAGTCGTCCACGATCCCGCTCAACTCGGTACGGCGCTGGAAGTGGTGTCCCGGTGCTGCATGGCCGAGGCCAAGGTGGACGAGCACACGAGGCGGCTGACCGCTCCGGCCGCCGGCGGTGCGCAACAGCTGGTGGCCGTCATCCGGGCGTTGGACGACGCCGGTATCGCCATCGACGACGTAGGTCTGCGGCGGCCGACGCTGGACGACGTTTTCCTGACCCTCACCGGCCATGCCGCCGAGATGGACGCCCCCGACACCAACACCGACGCCAGCATCGACGTACCCGCAGCAGCTGGGAGGACCGCGTGACCACCATCCAGGAAGCCCCGCCACAGCAGGGCTCCGCGCTGTCGGACTCGCTCGTGGTGACCTGGCGCAATCTCAAGCGGATACCCCGCATCCCCGAGCTTGCGATCTTCGCAATCCTCCAGTCGGTGATGTTCGTGCTGCTGTTCGCCTTTGTCTTCGGCGGGGCGATCCCGCTGCCAGGCGGCGGCAACTACCGGGAGTTCCTGATGCCCGGCATCTTCGCCCAAACGCTCGCTTTCGCGGCGGCGACGACGGCGATCGGGATGACCGACGACATGGCCAAGGGCCTCGTGGACCGGTTCCGGTCGCTGCCGATGTCCCGCTCGGCGTTCCTGACCGGCCGCACGGTGTCCGACGTCGTCTACAACCTCGGCATCCTCATCGTCTTGATGCTCTCCGGCCTGGCCGTGGGCTGGCGGGTACACGAAGGCGTCGGCAGGTTCTTCGCCGGCGTGGGTCTCACCCTGTTGTTCGCCTATGCGATGTCATGGGTCGGCGTCTGGCTCGGCATGCTCGTCCCCACGGTGGAGGTGGCGCAGCAGGTGGCGTTCACGGCGATCTTCCCGTTGACGTTCCTGTCGAATGCGTTCGTTCCGCTGCCGAGCCTGCCGGGCTGGCTGCAACCCGTAGCGGACTGGAACCCGGTCAGCGCCATCACCGGCGCGCTGCGCGAGCTGTGGGGTAACCCCAACCCGTTCGCGACGAGCAGTTTCCCGTCCGAGCATCCGATCGTGATGACGCTGATCTGGACGGCGGTGTTCGTCGCCATCTTCGCCCCGCTCGGCGTCCGGCGGTATCGGGCTACATCCCGCTGATCGGCTCGGCTCGGGCAGCTGATGCAGCGGGCGGCGGGCGATCGGCGGAGAGGATCCGCGCAAGCTGGGTTGGACCTGGATGCTCGTGAAGGTCGTCGATGGGCAGTGGCAATGCCAGCGACCAGTTGGGCCGCGTCGCTACGCCAGGCAGGTTCGGGCGGCTCTCTTCGCCCAGCGCATCCTCCAGCGTGGCGACGAGCAGCGCCGAGGGCGCCTCTGCGAGCCGGCGGTAGGCGGTCGCGGTGGCCTCGGCCGGCGACGCCTCGTTCGGCAGGACGCCCACCTTGGACCGCATCGCCTCGACGGCTTGATCACCGGGATCGACGCCGTACCGGCGCTGCTCCTCCCGGTCCGAGCCGGACCACAGCCCCGAGACGGTCGGCAGGTCGTGCGTCGTGACAGCGCCCATCGACAGCTCCGGCCACTCCGCCGGTTCCTCCTCGGCGAAGCACAGCAGCCGGTAGGCCAGCATTCGGCGCCGCGCCAGCTCATCGCGGACCCCGGCCTCCACGACGCCCAGGTCCTCGCCCACGACGAGCGCACCAGCGCGTTGACTCTCCAAGGCCACGATGTCCAGCAGATCGCCGGCCGGGTAGCGGACATAGCCGCCCTCGGTCGGGCCGTGACCGCCCGGGATCCACCACAGCCGGAACAGCCCCATCACATGGTCGATCCGCAGCCCGCCGGCACCGGCGATCGAAGCCCGGATCGACTCGATGATCGGCAGGTAGCCGGCCTCGCGCAGCTTCCAGGGCACGAACGGCGGCAGACCCCAGTCCTGGCCGTTGCCGTTGAGGGCGTCCGGCGGAGCGCCTACAGTCACCCCTTCGGCCAGCAGGTCCTGCCACGACCAGGCGTCCGCGCCGTCAGGGTCGAAGCCGATCGGCAGGTCCTGGATGACGGTGAGCCCGGCGGTCGCATCGCGCAGCTGGCCGGCCAGCGTCCACTGCAGCCACGCGTGGAACGTCACCTCCGGGTCGGCGAGCCCCGCGAACCTGTGGACCGCGGGAGCATGCGGGTGCCTGAGCTGCGCCGGCCAGTGCCGCCACTGCGCCCCGTGCACGTCGGCCAGGGCGCACCAGGTCGCGAACTCCCGCAAGACCGATCCCTGCTCGCGCCGCCATCGAGCGAACTCGTCGCCGCCGGCGTCGACGTCGAAGATCGCCCGCAGCGCCGGACGCTTGAGCCGCCAGACCTCGTCGCGGTCGATCTCGCGCCGGTCGTTCAACGCTACCGCCGCGGCGGCGAGGGCCGGGTCGACCCGCTCGAACCCGGGCAACAGGTCCGGCCGGAGGTACAGCGGATTGGCGAAGCGGCGGCTCGTCGGCGAGTACGGACTCGGCTCCTGGGGCAGCGTCGGTGCGGCGGCGTGCAGCGGGTTGACCATGAGCAAGCCGGCCCCCAGCCGCCGCGCCCAGTCCCGGAGCAGGCCGAGGTCGGCCAGATCACCGAAACCCCAGCTGCCGCGGGACCGGGCGGCGTACAGCTGCACCGCCCATCCCCACACCCGCAGCCCATCCGGCAAGTGACACCGTCCGGGGCTCAGGATGAGTGGCCGCGGTGGCCCGTCAGCCGGATGCAGCTCGTGATAGCCCGCCGGCAGGCTCGCGGGGAGCGTCGCGTCGACCGGCAGCGACGTCCCGTCCTCGAGTACGACGTCGCACCGACCGACCCGATTCTGCGCGCCGACCCGCAGCACCAGCGGGGCCCGCGCATCGAGGTCCTCCGGTGGCCGCCCCACCAGTTCGCGCAGTCGGCGTACGACGGTGTCCGGAATCCGTTGCAGCCGGTCGTCGCTGTCCACATAGGAGCCGTCCACGCCCCACGCATCCGTCACGCCGGCACGCTACCCGCAGGGCCGCGCGGTCTATTCTCACGGCCATGAGCGCGGAACCATTCGTCGACGAGCGGTGGCGGTTCACGGTCGAGGAGTACGAGCGGGATGGGCCAGGTCGGCATCTTCGACGACGACGACCGGGTGGAGCTACTCGACGGGGAGATCGTCGCCATGTCACCGATCGAGCCGAAGCACGCCAGCATCGTCAACCGCGTCAACCAACTCCTCATCCAGAAGTTGGCTGGGCTGGCCATAGTGATGGTGCAGAACCCGTTGCGGCTGCTGCCCCGCTCCGAGCCACAGCCCGACTTCATCCTCGCCCGCGCTCGCCGCGACTTCTACGCGGCCGCGCATCCCACCGCCGAGGATGTGTTCCTCGTGATCGAGGTGGCCGACGCGACGCTGCGCAAGGATCGGACGGTCAAGGTACCCATCTAAGCCCGGCAGGGAATTGTCGAGGTCTGGCTCGTCGACGTCGCTGCGCGCACAGTCACGGTGTACGCCGATCCCGTGGACGGTTCCTACACCCACGTTGAGACAGCGCGCGGCGAGGAGACTGTGACGCCGCGGTCCCTCTCGGAGCTCAGCCTCACGGTGAGTGAAATCCTCGGCGACTGAGCCTGCGGACACCCAGCTCGTGAGGAGGGCCGCTGGCGGCGGTGTCCGCGACGGCGAGTTAGATGAGCGGGTGCGCCGCGTACGCATCGGGATCGACACCGGAGGCACGTTCACCGACGTCGTCGCGGTCGATGAGCAGACCGGTGAACTCGTCACGACGAAAACCCCCTCCACGCCCGACGACCCGGCGAACGGTTTCATGATCGGGGTCACCAGGGCCCTCGACCTGCTCGGAGTGGACGGGACAGCGGTCAGCTCGGTCGCGCACGGCACCACCGTGGCGACGAACCAGCTGCTGGAGGGCAAGGTCGGCCGGCTCGGGTTCATCACGAGCGAGGGCTATGAGTTCCTGCTGGAGATCGCGCGGCAGTCAGTCCCTGACGGCTACGGCAACTCCTACTTCTGGGTGAAGCCGGACCGGATCGTGTCGCTCGACCGGGTTCGGACGGTCCGCGGCCGGTTGGACTTCCGCGGCGGAGAACTACGGCCCTTCGACATCGAGCAGGCCCGCGAGGTCGCCCGCTGGTTCCGGGAGCAGGACATCACGGCGATCGGTGTCTGCTTCCTGCACTCCTACGCTGACCCCTCGCACGAGCAGGCCATGCGCGCCATCCTGGCCGTCGAGCACCCGGACGCCATCGTGTCGCTGTCCAGCGACGTACTGCGGGAGTACCGCGAGTACGAGCGGGCCGTCACGACCCTCGTCGACGCCGCGGTGAAGCCGAAGGTGGCGGCGTACGTCGCTGGCCTCGCGCGGCGGCTGCATGAATTCGCGCCCGGGGTTCCGTTCTCGATCATGCGGTCCAACGGCGGGGTGCTGTCCGCTGAGGAGGTAGTTCACCAGCCGATCACCACGGTGCTGTCCGGGCCGGCCGCGGGCGCGCTCGGCGCGGGTCTGATCGCGCAGCGGGCCGGCTACGAGCGGGTGCTGACCCTGGACGGCGGTGGCACGTCGACCGACGTGTCGGTGGTGCTCGACGGCGAACCGACGTTGACGACGGAGGGCAGCATCGGCCGCTTCCCGTCGAAGATCCCGATGATCGACGTCGTGACGGTCGGCGCCGGCGGCGGTTCGATCGCGTGGATCTCGCCCGAGGGGACGCTCAAGATCGGCCCCCGGTCGGCGGGCGCCGTACCCGGCCCGATGTGCTACCCCGACGGCGGCACCGAGCCCACCGTCACCGACGCGCACGTCGTACTCGGCCGCATCCCGCCGCACCTTCTCGGCGGTGAGATCCCGTTGTCCGAGGACGCGGCGCGGGACGGGCTGACCAAGCTCGCCGCCGAACTCGGCCTGGCGGTGGAGCCCTGCGCGAGCGGCATCCTGGAGATCTCGGCGTGGAACCAGGCCAACGCGCTGCGTCAGGTCACCGTCAAGCGGGGCCTGGACGTCCGCGACTTCACGATGGTCACGTTCGGCGGCTCCGGCTCGCTGCTCGCCTGCCGGCTGATCGACATCCTCGCCCTACCGGCGGTGCTCGTTCCGCTCGACCCCGGCAACACGTCGGCGTACGGCCTGCTCACCGTGGATGCCCGCTGCGACTACGTGCAGACGGCGGTCAGCCGGCATCGCGACCTCCCGTTGCCGGCGGTGGTCGCGACGTACGCCGAACTGCGCGACCGGGCGGCCGCGGCGCTGCACCGCGAGGGTTTCCCGGCAGCCGAGCAGCGGTTCCTGCGTACGGCGGACCTGCGCTACTTCGGGCAGGCATTTGAGGTGCGGGTGCCGGTCGCCGACGGGGATATCGATCATCGCGCGGCGGATGCCGTGGCGGCCGCCTTTCACGAGGCGCACCGCGCGCTGTACGGGTACGACTTCGCCGGAGACGAGCGGCAGCAGGTCGAGTGGGTCAACCTGCGGGTCACCGGCGTCGGCCCGATCCGCCGGCCGGAGCCACGCGAGATCCGATCCGGGGACGGCCGCCCGCACGGTGCCCGGACCGGCGAACGGCCGGTGTGGTTCGAGGCGGCGTACTCCCCGGCCCGGATCTACGACCGGTCGCTGCTGCGCGCGGGGGATGTCGTGGCTGGGCCGGCAGTGCTCGAGGAGTTCGGTTCGACCATCCCGGTCCACCCGGGGTTCAGCGCGGTCGTGGACCGTTTCGGCAACGTTTTGCTCACCCGATCGCCACCGTCGGGAGGAGGCGGGTGACGGTGGACCCGATCCTACTGGAGATCATCGAAGGCACCCTCGCCTCGGTCGAGATGGAGGTGGAGACCGCGATCGCTCGGACCTCGCGCTCGCCGATGATCCGCGACGCACACGACTTCCGCGCCGGCATCCACGACCGCAAACTGCGCAAGCTCACCGGCCGGTCCTACTCCGCGCTGGTACACCCGATCGCCCGCGACTTCCCGCTGGCGACGATGCGACCGGGCGACGTGTTCTTCCACAACGACGTCTACACCTCCGAGGGTGGCATCGGGCACCTGCCCGACCTGTGTGTGACGGTGCCGGTCTTTCACGAGGGCGACGTGGTGGCGTTCGTCCAGGCGTTCGGGCACCACGACGACATCGGGGGAGCAGTCCCCGGGTCGATGCCTTCGCACGCCCGCAGCGTCTTCGAAGAGGGCCTGATGGTGCCGCCGATCAAGCTGTGGGACGCCGGCGTACCCAACCAGGCGGCGCTGCGAATCATGACCCGCAACTCCCGGATGCCGGACTCACTGGCCGCGGACCTCGACGCCGAATGCTCGGCCTGCCTGATGGGCTCGCGCCGGCTCGCCGAGCTCTTCGCCCGCTACGGCCGGGCGGCGATCGAGGAGTGCTTCGACGCGCTGCTGGCGAACACCACCGAGACGTTCCGGCGGGAGATCCTGGCGAAGATCCCCGAGGGCAGCTGGAGCTGGGAGGACTACGCCGAGCACGACGGCGTCGACGAGCCGCGCCTGCATACCCAGCGGATCACGCTGACGAAGGAACCGGACCGGATCGTCCTGGACTTCACCGGTACGTCGGAGCAGGCCAAGGGGCCGATCAACCACTGTGGCGACTACGCCGACGGCAACTTTCTTAAGAAGTGGCTGGCGCCGATCCTGCGCAACCTCGCCGACACGCCGGAGCGGATGGCCGAGCTCGACGTCAACGAGGGCGTCGTACCGCTGATCGAGATGCGCTTCCCGCCGCCGGGGACCCTGCTGACACCGATCTTCCCGGCCCCCACGAATGCGCGGACGTTCGTCATCCTGCGGCTGCTCGGCGTGCTGGCCGGCGTCCTGGCCAAGGCCGTCGACGGTCGGATGCCCGCGGACCAGGAGACGATCCGCTACACCGGCGTGTACGGCGACGACGTCGACGGCGAGCCGTACCTGATGCGCGAGGTGCTCGGCGGAGGCAGCGGCGGGCGGTACTACGCCGACGGCGAGGACACGATCCACGTCGTACCGGACTCGCGCAACCTGCCGACGGAGTTCACCGAATCCCGGTTCCCGTTCCTGGTGGAGCGGCTGGGGCTGGCCGTCGACTCGGGCGGGCCGGGTGAGTTCCGCGGCGGACTCGGCTACGACAAGCACATCCGGATGCTCAAGGACGCCTCGTTCATGTCGATCGCGGACCGCTCGATCCTGGCCTGCTGGGGGGTCCGGGGCGGCCGGGCCGGCCAGCCGTTCAGCGTCGTGGTTGATCCGGGTGGGCCGAACGAGCGTGCCGTGGACGCGCTGGCCGACGGGGAAACGGTGCGCGCAGGTGAGGTGATCCGGATCCGCACGACGGGAGGCGGCGGCTGGGGCGACCCGCTGGACCGGCCGGTCGAGGCGGTACTGCGCGACGTCAGGTGGGGCAAGGTGTCCGTCGCTGGAGCGCTCGGGGACTACGGCGTCGTCGTGACCGACGGCGCCGGAGACGAGGGGGCCACGGCGTCGCTTCGGGAGCAGTTGCGAGACACCCGTCCGGTAGTGCAGCCGTTCTTCGACCGCGGGCCGGGTTACGCGCGGCTGTCCGGCGGGTCGCCGTACCCCGACATCGACCTGCTCTGACTCGTCCAGCCGCCCGTTTTGCCGCCCCTCCTGCCGGCGAGGGGATCAGCGTTGCCAACGCAGTGGCAGGCTCTTGACGCCGCGCTGGAAGCTGGACCGGAGCAACACCGGGTCGCCGGCCGGTGCCAGCCACGACGTACGGGCCAGGACCTCCCCGAACAACGTGCACATCTGCGCACGGGCCAGATGCGCACCGAGGCAGAAGTGCGGGCCGTGCCCGAACACGAGATGGTCGTTGGGTCTGCGCTCGATGTCGAACCGGTCGGGGTCGGCGAAGACCTCCTCGTCCCGGTTCGCCGCGGCGAAGGACACGACCACCTTGTCGCCGGCACGAATGTCCACATCGGACAGTGTGGTGTCGGACGTCGCCGTACGCCGGAACACCATCACCGGCGTCCACCAGCGCAGCATCTCCTCGACCGCTCCCGGCAGCAGGCCGGCATCCTGACGCAGCGCCTGTTGCGCGTCCGGATGGGCGAGCAGCGCCAGCATCCCGCCCGGCAGGCCGTTGCGCAGCGTCTCGTTGCCGGCCACGGCGAAGAGCCAGAACATGTTCTCGAACTCCTCCACCGACACCTGCCCACCGTCGTCGTCGAGCTGCGCCAGCAGCGTGGACATCACGTCCTTGCCGGGAGAGCGACGCTTGGCTCCGGCGAGCAGGTGCGCGTACTCGTAGAGGTCGGGCATTCCGGCCCGGCTCCGAGGGTCGGGCATCCGGCCGTCGGCATCCGGCAGCGGCCGCACGGCGAGCGCCTGGCGGGCGATCGGCGTACCGCTGGCTGGGTCGAAGTCGGCGCTGACGGCGTAGTCGGGGTCCTGGAACCCGATCACCCGGTTCGACCAGTCGAAGAGCAGCAGCCGGTCCTGCTCGGGCATCCCCAGCGTGTCGGCGAGCGCCAGGAGCGGCAGGTCGGCTGCGACGTCCTTCGCGAAATCACACACCGGCGGCCCGCCGAGCATCCGGTCGACGGTGCGACGGGCGTGCCCGCCGATCTGATCCTCCAGGCCGGCGACGGCGCGGGGAGTGAACGTGCGGGCGAGCAGGCGGCGCAGCCGGGAATGCTCCGGCGGGTCCATGTTCAGCATCATCCGACGCACGTAGGCCAGGTCCTGTGGGGTCGCGGGATCCCTGACCTGGGTTGCCCCGAGCGAGGAGGAGAACAAGGCGGGCTGCCGGAGTACCCGCTCGACGTCAGCGTGCCGAAGCACCAGCCAGTAGCCGGGGCCGTCCGGCTGGCCCAACCGGGCCGGTTCATCGACGCGCACGACGCCGTACGTTCGCCGTAGCCGGGCCAGCAGGTCGAACGGCACGCCACGCTCGTACGTCCGCGGGTCACCGAGCGGCTCAGCATCGGCAACGGGAACTCGGCTCACGCCGACATCGTCCTACGACTTTGCCTGCCGGGTGGCCCGTAAAGCGGACAATACGGCGCGTACGGCGGCCACCGCGCAGGCAAAGTCGGCGCGCGAGGGCGGCGCATACGATGCCGGACATGCCCGGACCCCTCAAGGACGTCGTCGTCATCGATCTGACCAGGGCGCTGGCCGGCCCGCACGCGGCGATGATGCTCGGCGACCTCGGCGCCCGGGTGATCAAGGTGGAGAGCCCCGTCGCCGGCGACGACAGCCGCACCTGGGGACCGCCGTTTCTCGGCCCGGACGACGACCCTGTGTCGACGTACTTCCTGTCCTGCAACCGCAACAAGGAGTCCGTCACTGCCGACCTCAAGGCGCCCGAGGGCAAGGATCTGTTGCGCCGACTCGTCGAGCGGGCCGACGTGCTCCTGGAGAACTTCCGGCCGGGGGTTCTCGATCGGCTCGGCTTCTCGGTCGGCCGGTTGCACGAGCTGAACCCGCGGCTCGTGGTGCTCTCGATCACCGGGTTCGGCCACGACGGCCCCGAGGGCGGGCGCCCCGGGTACGACCAGATCGCGCAGGGCGAGGCCGGCCTGATGAGCCTCACCGGCGCCGGTCCTGACGAGCCGACCCGCGTAGGGGTGCCGATCTCGGACCTGCTGGCCGGGATGTACGGGGCGTACGGCGTGGTTGCCGCGCTGCATGAGCGCGCCCGCACCGGTCGCGGGCGGGTGGTCCGCACGAGCCTGCTGGCGGCCTCGGTCGGTGCCCATGCCTTCCAGGGCACCCGGTGGACCGTCGCGGGCGAGGTGGGACGCGCCCAGGGCAACCACCACCCGTCGATCAGCCCGTACGGCTCGTTCCGCTGCGCCGACGGGCTCGTGCAGATCGCCGTCGGCAGCGAGGTGTTGTGGCGGGCTTTCGCGCCGCTGGCCAGCATCGAGCAGCTTGACGAGCGATTCGCCACGAATCAGCTTCGGGTACGAAACCGCTCGGAGCTGACCGGCCTCATCGAGGCGGCGTTCGCAGGGGCAAAGGCAGCGGAGTGGTTGCCGCGGCTGGCCGAAGCCGGCGTACCGGCCGGCGCCGTACGCAGCCTCGACCAGGTGTACGACTGGGAGCAGACGAGGTCGCAGGGCCTGCTCATCGAAGTGGACCACGCGGTGCTCGGACCCATCCAGCTGCCCGGGCCACCGCTGCGCTTCGACGACGACGACCGGCCCGAGCACGCGGCCCCACCGACGCTGGGCCAGCACAACGACAGCGTCCGCGCCTGGCTGGATTCTTGAGCGACCCAACCAGCAGATTGACAGCGCGGCAGTGGCCCCCTCACGTCCTACCTCCCGGCGGCGGGAGCGCAATGGACCGAACGTGCCACATTCAGGCATAGCTCAGAGGTCGGCGGAGCCGTCGTCCCAGCTGATCCGCAGCGCTGACTCGACAGTCGTGAAGGCGGCACCGAGAACCTTGGAGCGAACCGGGCCCTCGGCATCGGCGCTGACCGGCAGAAGCTGCCCGTCGACGGCCCGCAGCAACTCCACCCGGTGCTCGAGCGGACGCGGCACCTTCACGGCATCAGACCACGGCCGGAAGTCTAGGCCGCGTTAGAGTCGGCGCCGGCATGGACGAACCCACGAAGCTGTCCCGCATCCTGATCGCGCTCGGCGGGAACGCGCTGACCGGATCCGACGGAGACGCCTCCGTAGACGCGCAGCAGGC
>Ga0136640_10000170_pt1 | contig 23500 bp, 28 predicted proteins | sample AntDrymUQ8642106_2_FD_105498 | JGI IMG/M metagenome (GOLD analysis project Ga0136640, IMG submission 105498) | Polar desert sand microbial communities from Dry Valleys, Antarctica - metaG UQ864 (21.06) | ecosystem: Environmental > Terrestrial > Soil > Desert | place: Antarctica: Dry Valley...
CCGGCCTGCACGGCGACCCGCAGCAGGTCGAGCACGTCGGCGAGCTCGAGGCTCATGCGCGCCGCGCGCGAGCGGGCGCGGCGGGCGAGCGCGAGGTCCGGCGCAAGGACGCCCGCGGCCGGCGCGCACAGCAGCGCCACGAGCCCGAGGCGGCCCGGCAGCGCGCTGGCGAACGTCAGGGCGAGCAGCAGGCCGGTCAGCGCGCCCACGCCCTTCAGCGCCATGACGTCAGACGCGGTCAGGTCGAGCGGGGCCCCCGCAGCCGAGATCCGCGCGGGCAGGTCGGCGGGCGCGGTCCGCGCACCGGCGCGGCGGGCGATCCGCGCGAGCAGCACGGTCATCGCGCCGAGACGACCACCCGCGACGCCGTGCCCGCGGCCAGCGCGACGCGCGCCGAGCGGGCCGCGCCGGGCCGCCCCGGGCGCGGTCGCGAGCAGGTCGACGACGGCCGCGGCGGCGAGCACCCCGGCGGCCGCGGCGAGCAGGACGGCGAGCGTCACCGCTGCACCCCCACGCGGGCGATCCGCCGCACGCAGGCGAACGCCACGACCTGCAGCGCGAAGGCAGCAGCGATCAGCGCGGCGCTCAGCGGCGACGAGGCCAGCGTCAGCAGGTAGCCCGGCTGCGCCAGCTCGCCGAGCGCAAGGCCGGCGAACGGCAGGCCCGTCACGAGCAGGGCGCTGAAGCGCGCCTGCGCCGTCGCCGAGCGCGCTTCGGCGACGACGCGTTCGCGTGCCTCGAGCGCGACGGCGAGCGAGCGCAGCAGTCCGGCGAGGTCGCCGCCGGCATCGCGCTGCAGCATGACCGCGGCCACGAGCGTGTCGCACGGGCCCGGCCCCGAGCGCCGCGCGAAGCTGCGCAGCGCGCTGTCGGTGCGCTCGCCGAGCGCCAGCGCAGCCGCCGCAGCACGCAGCTCGTCGCCCGCCGCTCCGCGCACCCCGCCCCCGTGCGCAGCGGCCGCGAGCGCCCCGCGCACCGAATGCCCGCCCGCCAGCGCGTCGGCGAGCGCCCGCGCGATCACGGGCGCCTCGGCAGCGATCGCGCGGCGGCGGCGCGCGCGGCGAGCACGCAGGACGATCCGCGCAAGCCATGGCGCCGCCGTGCCGAGCGCGAGCCCGGCGAGCGGCCCGGCGACCATCCAGCCCGCCGCGACGAGCGACAGCGCTCCCACCAGCACGAGCCGGCGGCGCTCCGGGCTCGTCGGCTCGCGGCCGGAGCGCAGCGCCTCGAGCGCCGGCGCGAGCCAGCGAGCCGCCGAGCGCACGAAGCGCTCCTGCTCGATCGCCGCGATCAGCTCCCACGCGGCAAGCACGGCGCAGATGCCGGCAAGGCCCGCGAGCAGCGCGACAGGGCTCACGTGGCCCGCGCCAGGCGCTCGGCGAGCGCATCGCCGAGCGGCGCGCGCCACGACGGACGCCCGTCGCGCAGGGCGTACAGCTCGCGCGTCCCGGCGCCCGCGGCGATCCGCACGACCTCGCTCACCGCAACCACCCTGCGCGAGCCGTCGTGCATCCGCGCCTGATGCACGACGAGGTCCAGCGCACTGGCCACCTGCTCGCGAACGGCCTCGTGCGGCAGGCCGATGCCAGCCATCAGCGCCAGCGTCTCGACGCGGCGCAGCGCCTCCTCGGGCGACCCGGCGTGCACGGTCGACAGCGAGCCGTCGTGGCCGCTGGACATCGCGCTGAGCATGTCCAGCGCCTCGGCTCCGCGGACCTCCCCCACGACGATGCGATCCGGCCGCATCCGCAGGGCGTTGCGCACGAGCCTGCGCACGGTCACCTCGCCGCGACCCTCCAGCGACGCGGGACGCGCCTCCAGGCGCACGACGTGCGGGTGGCGCAGGCGCAGCTCGGCTGCGTCCTCGACGGTGACGATCCGCTCGTGGGCTTCGATGTACTCCGTCAGCGCGTTGAGCGTCGTGGTCTTGCCCGAGCCGGTGCCGCCGCTGATCAGCACGTTGCAGCGCGCGCGCACGGCGCTGCGCAGCAGGTCGTGCAGCGGCGCCACCCAGGTGCCGTTGGCGACGAGGTCGTCCGGGCCGAAGCCGCGCGGGCGAAAGCGGCGGATCGTCAGGACGGAGCCGTCGAGCGCGAGTGGCGCGACGACGACGTTCACGCGCGAGCCGTCGGGCAGGCGCGCATCGCACAGCGGCTCGGCCTCGTCGACGCGGCGCCCCAGCGGCGCCAGGATGCGCTCGATCGCGTGACGCAACTCGGACTCGTCGGCGAAGCACGCGGCGGTCGCCTCGATGCGCCCTTCGCGCTCGACCCAGACCTGTCCGGGGCCGTTGACCATGACCTCGTCGACGGTGGGGTCGCCCAGCAGCGGCTCCAGCGGGCCGAGCCCGAACGAGCGCTCCGCGATGCGGGACGCCAGCCGCTCGCGGGCGCCGGCGTCCAGCAGCCCCGCCTCGCGGTCGACGAGCTCGCGGATGCGCTCGTGCAGGTCGCCGTGGGCGTGCTGCGCGGCCTCCTCGAGCAGGCGGTCGCGCAGCGAGCCGGCAAGCTCGTCGAGCGCCGCGTCGCGTTCGCGCGAGTCCATGCCCTGCGTAGGTCATGGGAGGGCGAAGTTCGCCCCCCGGCGTGTCAGCGGCGGCGCAGCGCGCGCAGGATGTACGGCCCGAGCGTGGCGGAGAATGCCGGCGTCAGGTGCGTCTCGTTGCGCTGCGCGAGAGCGCCTCCGACGACCGGGTAGCACCGCTTGCGGTCGCAGAAGTGCCTCGTGAGATCGACGAGCTTCACGCGCGACGAGCGCAGCTCCCGGGCCGCGGCGGCAAGCGGGTCGGGACGCAGGGCCGCGCTGCGGCGCTGCGCGCAGGCCGGCCCGGACGACTGCCCCTCCCGCAGCGCTCGCGACACGCACGCCAGGTGGTTCGGAGCGGACGAGGGCACGTCGCGAATCACCACGACGCGCCGCACCGACCGCAGCAGCGCGCTGATCGCGTCGCGGTAGCCCGCCTGCGCGGTCTTGAACATGTCCCTGCCCTTCGGCACGCCGAACTCCGCCGTGACGTGCGTCGAGAGGAACACGGTCTGCACCTCGCGGTTCGCCGCCAGCCAGGCGAGCACCTGCCGGTTCCAGGTCACGCACTGGCGCGAGCGCAAGCGCGTGGGCAGGATCGGCTTCTCGGCCAGGGTCACCGGACACGCCGCCCGCAGGATCGAGACGCCGCGCCAGCGGTTGCCGAGCGAGACGACCTCCAGCGCGGTCTTCAGGCTCGCGGCATGGCTGTCGCCGATGACCGCGAACGTCCCGGCGGCCTCGCCGCGCGCGGCGCCGAACCCGCAGACAGTCATCAGCCCGGGGCGCTCGAGCGCGTCGCAGTACGAGTCGAGGATGCCCTGGGCACGCTCCGGAGGCGGGGTGACCGATTGGCCCAGGTCCGGGTTGTCACACGTTCGATCGGCGTCTCGCGCCGCGGCGCCGAAGCACGGCGGATAGCCGAGCAGGCCGAGCCTCGCGGGGATCAGGCCCGTGTCCGGCAGGCGATCGACGCACGCCGTCTGACATCTGGTGTCATCGATCCACTGGCTGCTGGACCACCAGCCGTACGGTCCGACCGACAGCCCCGCGGCGACGGGCAAGAACGACGCCTGCAACACGCCGGGCTCCGGCCGCGACACGCGGGCCGCCAGCAGACGCGTCGCGAGCGCCTCGCCGTTGGATGCAAGCGGCGTGTAGCTCAGCGCCGGGCGGCCATCGCGGCGCGCGACGCAGATGCGCCCCTTCGGCAGCGCGGGCGACCCCTGGACGAGCGTGACGCACAACGCGCGCCCGGGCACCTCGGCGACGTCCTGCGCCGACCAATCCGAGCTGGTCGTGATCCGCAGGGACATCCGCACGTCGTGCTGCACGAGAGCCGTCTCGACGAGGTCCAGCGGCCCGTCGGCATCGAAGAGGGCGTCGGGCTGCGCCGCCGCCGGAACCGGAGCGGCAGCCGTACGCGGTTCTTCCGCGGCGGGCGCGCCGAAGGCCATTGCCACCACGACACCGGTGATCCTGGTGAGTCGGCGGCCGATCGATCCGGACAGCATCGCCCTGACGCTATACAAGCCACGCGTCGGTGACGCCGGACCCAACCCGCTCCTTGCGTCCATTGGCGCGCGAACGCGCGGTCGTCCGACGTCAGGCTGCGGGCACGTACGGGCGCGGCGCCGGCCTGATGGCAGCGGGCCGGAGGCGGCGGACAGGCGCGGGGTCGGCGACCGGCGCAGGCGTGGCGCGCAGAGCGGGCGAGGCCGGCGGCACCGCAGGACGCGAGGCCTGGGCCCGCTCGTCGAGGCCTTCGCGCAGCTTCTCGAGACCGAGCCGGATGCGGCCCTTGATCGTGCCGAGCGGGGCATCGGCCCAAGCTGCGATCTCGGCGTGCGTCATGCCTCCGAAGTACGTCAGGAAGACGGCTTCCTTCTGCGCAGCCGGCAGTTCGGCGATGAGCGCCAGCACGAGCGCACGCTCGGGCGCCGGCGTGTCGGCACCGATGGCGCTGTGCAGCTGACCCGGACCGTGATCGAGCGCGGGGACCTCGACGGGCCGGATGGCGGCGCGGCGCCAGGCGTCGATCGCGCGGTTGCGCACCATGCTCGACAACCAGACGCTGACGCTGCCCAGCGATGGCCGGTAGCGATGAGCGCTGCGCCACAGCGACACGAACGTCTCCTGTGCGACCTCTTCGGCGAGCTCGTTGCTCGAGCAGAGCTTGCGGGCCTGGATCAGCGCTTGGCGGCTGTGGCGGCGGTAGAGCTCCTCGAACGCCTCGGCGTCACCTGCGGCGACATGGCCCATGAGCGTCGGGTCTGAGGCACTGGCGGCGTCGTAGCGCCGGTCTCCGTATGTGGTGAGGGTCGACATACAGGGACCGTACCGTGTTTGTCCAGTATTTGTCAAAGGTTGGTTCAGATGGGATACTCCGAGCATGAGCGAGCAATCCCGGTGGCGGATCAAGGAGTTCGCGACGATGGTCGGCGTGTCGGAGGCGACGCTGCGGGCATGGGAGCGCCGCTACGAGCTGCTTGTCCCCGAGCGCTCGTCAGGCGGCTTTCGCCTCTACTCGCGGGCCGACGAGCGCCGGATCCGCTCGATGCAGGCGCACATGGACCGCGGCCTGGCCGCCGCGCAGGCAGCCGAGCTCGCGCTCACGGAGTCGGCGGCCGACGTGGTGGTCCCGGCGCAGCCGGCCGCGGTGGTCGACGCCCTCCTCGATGCCACGGAGGCCTTCGACGCGACGCGCTTCGACGTGCTGCTCGACGCCGCGTTCGCGCGCGGGCACCTGCCGGCGATCCGCGACGTGATCCTGCCCGTTCTCGTCGAGATCGGCGTGCGCTGGGCGCGCGCGGACATCACCGTCGGCCACGAGCACTTCGCCAGCCACCTGATCGAGCGCCGGCTGCTCGGGCTGGCGCGCGGCTGGGAGGCCGGGCGCGGCCCGCTCGCGCTGCTCGCCTGTCCATCCGGGGAGCGCCACACGCTCGGGCTCGTCTGCTTCGGCCTCGTGCTTGCCGATCGCGGCTGGCGAATCGCCTACCTCGGCGCTGACACCCCGCTCGAGCAGATCGCCGACGTCAGCGCGTCGATATGCCCCAACGCAGTGGTCATCTGCTCGCTGGATCCCCGCCACCTGACCAGCAGCGCCGCCGCGATCACCGCGCTCGGAGCTCAGCGGCACACGATTCTCGCGGGCGCGGGCGCCAGCGCCACGCTGGCCGAGCGAATGAGCGTCCACCTCGCCGTCGGCGACCCGGTCGTCAGCGCGCAGGCGCTCGCCGAGCGCCCACCGGGCCGGACGAGCGATCGCGGCGTGTGGGACGCGCAACCCGCGGCCGCCGGCGATGCCGGCCTCACGGCGCAAACGCCCCCATCCTGAGGCCCGCGCGGCCGCGCCCGCGGTCGCCCTGCGATCGCGGCAGCAGCCGCAGCGCGCGGGCGAAGTCCTGAACGGCCGCCAGGTACACCGCCTGACGCAGCGTGACCCGCAGCGATGCCGCGACCCGCTCGCCGGGCACGGACTCGGCGCCGCGCTGCGCCGGCGCGGCGACCGCGGCGGCGGCGAGCACCTCGACGTCCTCGAGCGCGAGCAGCGTCTCTCCGCGCTCCTCTGGTCGCGGCTCGGGGGTGACGAGCACGTCGACGCGGCTGCCGGGCGTGACGAGCGCCGGCGAGCCGAGTGCCACGACCTCCGCCACGCGCTCGCCTCGGCGGACATCCGGGCCCGCCGGCAGCGTGCGGCCGTCGCCGACCATCGCGCCGGTCAGGTCCGTGCCCGCCGCGATGTCGACGGTGGCCTTCAGCCCCGCCAGCGAGCGCGGCGACGCGATCGCGCCCGCCGGGGCGAAGCGCCGCGGGACGCGGCGGATCGCCAATGCGCGCTCACGGACGGGGCGGCCCGCGTCGATCGGCTCGCGCGCGACGACGACGTCGATCAGCTCGCCGACCCGGCGCTGCAGCGCCGCTTCACGGCCGGCGACGCTCGACGCCGCCAGCCCGCCGAGCAGCAGCGCGAGACCGCCGAGCAGCAGCGCCCGGCGACGACGATTCACGACGCGCGCCGCAGGCTCGGCAGCTCCAGGCCGATGCGCGCCCCCCGCGGCGCCGGCGCCGCGACGAGCCGCCCGCCGTGTCGCTCGGCGATCTCGGCGGCGATCGCGAGGCCGCGGCCCCGCCGGCCACGACCGCCGCGCGCCTTGCGCGTCAGCTCGGCGACGGATGCGGGCAGCCCGGGACCCTCGTCGATGACCTCGATGCGCACGTGCCGGTGGCCGACCGCACGAGCCGTGAGCTCGATGCGCCCCGGGCCGTGCTCGAGTGCGTTGGCGACGAGGTTGGAGACCGCTTGGGCGAGACGCAGGCGGTCGCCGTCGACGATCGTGCCGGGCAGCAGCTCGCCGAGCAGGACGCGGCTGTGAAACGCGCCGGCGACGACGCGCCAGCTCTCGTACTGCTGCTCGAGCAGCTCGGCGACCTCGACCGGCTCGGTGCGGTCGATCAGCCGGCGGCCGCTGCGTGCGGCGGCGAAGTCGTCGAGCGCGAGACCGGCGCGCCGCAGCTCGAGGTCGAGCATGGCGAGACGCTCGGCAGGCGCCTCGCGGCGACGCTCCATCGTCGCGAGGCCGAGGCGGACCGCGGTCAGCGGTCCGCGCAGCTCGTGGCAGGCGCGCGCCACCAGCTCCCGGCGGCGGCGCAGCTCGTACGCGGCGCCCAGCGCGAGGACGAAGCAGATCGTCGCCAGCGCCCAGGCGAGCGAGCCCACCTCAGCCGCCCTGCGCTGGCATCGTCCTCGTCATGGTCCCCCGTCCTCTCGAAGATCTGCGACGGACCCGCTGACGAGGCCCGCGTCAACTAGAGGAACTCAGAGCCCGATGTTCGCCCCCCTGGGGCTACGCCGACATCGCGACCGGCGCTGCGAGCATGAAGATCTCGATCTCGAGGTCGGGGCCGACGTGGCTGTTGGAGATGAAGGCCACGACGTCGCGGCCCGAGAGGCGCTGGACCTCGGCGATGAACTTGTGCTGCATGGTCTGCTGAAACTCGCTGCGCGTCTCCTGGACGAGGGTCGTGCGCTGCAGCTCGATCATCGTCTTCTCGACATCGGTGTAGACGCCGCCGAGCACGCAGACGAGCAGGTCGTCGCCGAGCAGCTGGGTCTTGGCCGTCACCGGCCTGCGGTGGTGGTAGCGCTGATGAAAGGCGACCATGACGTTGGTCACGGCGCCGAGTAGGACGTCGCCGGTCAGCGGCGGCGTTTCGGCCGGCATGCGGCCTGGCTCTCTCGTCCTCCCGATGGGTGTCGCACAGGGCAGAAGGGCGAGAACCCGAGAGCGATGACTGACGTTCGATCCCAGCGCGCCGCTCGCGGTCTACACTTCTGTGACTTGCTCCCCACGTGTGTGAGCCATGCCCTCTGAACGCAGCCCCAGCGCCACGACAGCCCACGGCGACGTCCTGACCGCGATCTCCGACGGCATGGTCGCGTTGCTGAAGGAGTTCTACGGCGTGGGTCCCACGCGCACGAAGTCCTACTACCAGGACGACCTCGTGGTCTGCGTGCTGCGCGGCGGCTTCTCGCGCGTCGAGCAGACGCTGCTCGACGGCGGACGCGGCACCGCGGTCATCCACCAGCGCATGGAGTTCCAGGAGGTCATGCGCGACCGCTTCACCGGGGTGATCTCGACCGCGACCGGCAGGCCGGTCATCGGCTTCATGAGCGGCAACCAGCAGGGGCCCGACCTGATGTGCGAGGTGTTCATCCTCGGCCCCAGCGATCTCCTCGATCACGACGAGAACGATGGCGCCGACGGCGGGTCGGGCATCACCTTGTGATCGTCTGAGCCCAGGGGACAGTTCTCGTGGGCCCCGCTCGCAGGGACTTCGTGGCCGGCTCGAGGGCGTGGCTACAATGCGGGGCAGAGGGCATCGTGTTGTGGTCGGTCCCACGGGGCCGGCAGCCGGGCGTGACTTCCGAAGATCTTGCTGACGTGAGGCCGATCCCCGGGAGATGCAGCGATGCCGCAACCCCAGCAGCAGTCGAGGGCGTTCGTCGATCCAGGAGCGCCCTGCTCCAACCGGTTCGTCGCGCCGCCGTTCGCCTGCACGAGCAGCGACGCAGGCGTCGGAGCCGCGTGGATCTACGTATCCGGTGAGCTGGACATCGCGACGTCGCCGAAGCTGCACCAGGCGCTGAGCGATGTGGCGCACGACACGCGGCTGGTCGTGCTCGACCTGCGCGACCTCGAGTTCATGGACACCACGGGCGTGCACCTGCTGGTCGATGCCGCCCGCGCCGCGCGACGCGAGGGCCGCCGCCTGCTGCTGATACGGGCCCCGGCCTCCGTCGACGCCGTGTTCGCGTTGACGGGCACAGCCGACCTTGTCGACGTCGCCGATGCCGACCCCGGTCAACCGGCGGTTCAAGCGCTGCTGCACCTCGCCCACCGGGAGAACGATGCAGCTGAGCTCACAAGTAGAGGGAGACGGACATGATCGATGTGCTGCACGGAATGCCGACGGCGGCGCTGGACCTCGGTGTCATGGGGCTCGGCATCATCGGGCTCGTCGTCCTGATCGCGATCGTGGTGGGCGCTGATGCTCACGCCCGCGCGTTGGGTGAACTCGTAGTGTCCCGCTCGCAGGAGCGCTGATGTCGATGTCCGCAGGGTCCCCGGCGTCCGCGAACGGTCACGGTCGGCCGCATCTCACGCCGCCGGCCGACGACGGCCAGGAACTGCTCGCCGATGCCGAGCAGACGCTCGCCGACGGCGACCAGACGCTGTCGGACGCCGATCAGACGAGCGCCGATTCAGATCAACTGGCAGCCGACTGCGATCAGGCTGCCAGCGATCGCGACCTTGCATCCGGCGTCGACCCCCGGGCGCACGCGCTCAGCCGCGACATCCGGCAGCGCTCGACCCGCCGCCGCAGCCAGAGCGCTGAGGAGCGACTGGAAGCCGCCGAGGCGCGAGACGCGATCGCCGACGCGCGCGACGTCGCGGCGCTGGCTCGCGATCTCGCCGCCAAGGCGCGGGACCTCGCGCTGGCGCAGCTCGAGGCGGCCAGTGAGCGCGACGAGGCCGTCGCCACCGTGGCCGGCGCCGAGAACGTCATCCGCGCCGCCGGGCAGCGTAAGCGCGCGGCGCAGCGTCGCGTGCTCGCGGCCGAGCACCGCCTGCTGGCCGCCCAGGACCGTCACGACGCCGCGCAGGACCGCGAGCTGGCGGCGCGCGAGCGCCGGCGCTCGCTCGTGGACCGAGAGATGCTCGCGCGCGAGCTCGCGAGCCTCCGGATGGTCCCGTGTGCCGATCCGTCCGCGCCCGCGGCGGACGTCCCCGCCGGCTCGAGCGATCGGCTCAGCTCACCCGGGGGTCGCGACCACGCGTAGCCCCAGCACGCGCTTGAAGCGCGACGCTGTTGCGTGTGGCGACGCCGAGTCCGTGGGCGAGCGCGGTCGCGGCGATCCAGAGGTCGTGCGCGCCGATCGGTTGACCGCGCTCGGCGAGGTCTGACCAGATGTTCGCGTGCAGGCGCGCGACCGGTTCGGTGATCGGGATCGCCTCCATGCCGGCGAGGATGTGCTCGACGTACGCGCGTCGTCGCGCGCGGTCGCTCCCTGCGCACGGTGTAAAGCGACGGGCGCGCCGCTGCGCGTGACCTCGATGACCTCGCCCGAGGCAACCCGGTTGAGCACGTCGGAGAAGCCTCCGTGGCCGTCATTCGCGTCACATTTCATCCGTATCGGATAAATCAGAGTCCTCGAGGAGCGGGCTGCGGTAGGGGGGACGTCCCGTCCAGCAACCGGTAGCCCACGCCCCACACGTTGACGGGGATAGGCGTTACGAGCCGTCGAAACCGAACGCTTGTGCTCGGGGGTCCTGTCACGCTACGTGCTCGCGCCGGGTCGGGGTTGACGTACTACTGCAAGTAGCTGGCTCGTGCTCAGGCGCTAGCTCTACGGTTACTTGACCGTCTCGCACCCGAGGAGGAGACTGTCCGCGACGGGACCGTAGAAACTCAGGGGAGAACCGCATGCGTCGTTTGCTTCTCGTAGCGCTGCCGATCGTAATGACGTTGTTCGTCTCGCCGAGCGCGGCGAGCGCTGCCGTCTGCGCGGACTTCTCGAATCAGGCGGCTGCACAGGCGGCGGCTAACACGGTCGACGCTGACGGCGACGGCATCTACTGCGAGTCGCTGCCGTGTCCGTGCTCGACGGGAAGCGGATCAACACCACCGCCGCCTGCCGTAACTCCTCCTCCACCGCCGCCGCCTCCACCGCCTCCACCGCCGCCGCCGCCGCCGCCGCCGCCGTCGCAGGTGCCCGCGTCGATCAACGGGACACAGCGGTTGATCTACTCGCCGTTCGACCGCAATGGGCGTATCCGAAGCGATCTTCGCGTCGTGTCGCGCGCCGGCGAGTGTTTTGGCGCGTCGGGCAAGGCCGCGGGTGCGTATCGCTGTACCGCGGGGGGCCAGCTGCGTGACCCGTGCTACAGGAGTCCGCTCAGTGCCGCATCGGTGACGTGTGCAACCGCGCCATGGGCGACGACCGTTGTGATTGTCGCCGTGGCAGGTTCTCTGCCAGCGGCGGCTAAGACACGGAATGTCCCTCGTGCCTGGGCGTTGGAGCTGGTAACCCCCAGGAGTCGCTGCGTGTTTCTGCTGGGTGCCACGACGGTCGTGAGGGGATTGCGGCTGAACTACTCATGTGGGGCCAATCGCTTCTTGTTCGGCTCGCCGCGCACAGCGGCCGCGTTCTGGACGATCCGCTACTCGCGTAGTGTGAGCGGCCGCAGCATGAAGCTCGTCAAGATCAAGCGTGCTTGGCGTTGACGCTAAGGTCGGGAAGCCGTCAGTGAGGATTCGGCGCCGCTCACCGTGATCGGGTTCGCGAGGCGACGCGACTGGAGCCCCGCGTAGGGCCGCGCCCTGGTCGCCGGCGCGCAGCAAGCGTGCCCGGCCCGGGTACCGGACCTGTATGCCACAGTGATTGCCTCGCACCGCACCGTCCACGCCTCGGAGGCACTATGAGAAAGCAGCTCGTCGTCTGCGCAGTGTTCGTCAGCCTGCTACTTGTAGGTGTTGCAGGGTGCGGAGGCGACGACGAGTCATCCGGGGATACGACGGAGGCCACGACTTCAGAGACCACGACGTCAGAGACCACGACGACGAACACAGTGCCGCCGGAGCCAACGGAGACCCTTGCCGACGCGCGCGCAGCCGTCGATGGCGGCCAGTATGCGGAGGCAATCACCATCGCCACCGCGCTCGGCGCGGCTCAGACGACCGCGATCCGTCGCATAATCGCCAATCGCATCGCCAGGCAAGCGGTGTCCGCCGTGCGCAAGGGTGATCGACGCGCCGCTAAACGCTTCCTTGCTCAGGCAGACCGCTACCCCACGACTTCGCTGACCCGCCAAGCGCGCGTCAGCTATAAGGCGGCCAAGGAACGCGCCGTCGCAAGACGTGCAGCAGCGCAGCAGAAGCGCCGCGATGCTGCGGCAGCCGAGCGCGAGCGCCGAGCGGCCGCCCAGCAGGCACCACCACCGCCCGAGCCATCCGAGCCGTCCGCCCCTTCTACACCTGGCGGCACATGCTCGGACACGTCGCAGACCGACTTTCCCGTGCCAGCTGGTGACCCGCGTGACCGTGATGGGGATGGCATCGCATGCGAAAGCTGACTCTCGCTCTCGTCGCGGCGCTGACCCTCGGGCTCGGGCTGATCCCGTCCACCGCCTCGGCTGCGACGTGCTCAGATCACAGCACGCAAGCCGAGGCTCAGCGCGCAGCGGACACCCGTGACGCTGACGGCGACGGCATCTACTGCGAAAGCCTCCCCTGTCCGTGCGCGAAGCCAGGCAGCAGCACGGCCCCGCCCGCACCTCCATCGCCACCAGCCGCGACAACCACGGCCGGGTGCCGCCGGACCACTATCGTCCAGAAGCTGCGGTTTAGCTCCGTGAAGTACCCGAACATCAGGCGGCACGCCCTCGCGGCCATCGCGAAGGGCTGGCCGCGCGTCATGATCGTCAACCGTCCCGGCGCCGACGATCGACGTGACCGATTGCTCGCCAGCAGCATCCCGACGAAGACCGGGTTTGACCGCGACGAGTATCCCGCCGCCGCCGGGCGAGGACGAGCGAACGGTTCAAGTCGAGGCCTCGTGCGTGGCGCCAATCCACGCGGATGGCTAGCCGACGTCGCATACGTCCCGACCAGCGAGAACCGCTCACACGGCGCCTCGCTCGGCGCGAAGCTCCGCCGCTACTGCAACGGCGTCAAGTTCCGCTACGTGTTCACGTAGACCCGACGCTCCCTCCGTAGCCGTCGCGCTCGGGCCAGATCGTCGTGATCCCCTCGCTTGACAAGAGTTCCAACAGATCGGCGCGCGGGCGCGAGGGGAGCAGCACCGCACGCTCAGCGCCGCCCTCAACGAAGCGTGCGTAGTCTGCGAGCTGTCCGATCGCCATGCGGATAGCGCCGCGCTCTACGGTGCCTTTCGCCTCAACGAGCGTGCGTGTCGTGCGATCGTAGAGATCGGAGAAGATCGGCTTCGCCTCGCCAGGTGGCACGATCTTCAAGCGACAGACGTCGTGGCCTGCACGATCGAGGTACGTCTTGTAGGCCTTGACGAGCTTCTGTTCTCGTCGCTCTGCCTCGTAGGGCTCGCGCGAAGGGTTGACAAAGGCCTTCTCGGTCCATTGTTCCTCGACAGGCACTTCCTCGGTTCCGGGCGAGCCGGCGACCGCGTCGAGTTTTGACTTCGGTGGCTGCGGCTGGGTGTCCGTGGGTCGCAGCTTGAAGACGATCACGGCCCGCGTTTCGCTGCCTTCGACGTCGGGTGCGTCGGTCGTGTACCAGGGCTGCCGGCTGTCGAGTTCGAACTCGCCTTCGTAGCGAACGGTCCCGCGCGCACCTACGAAAACGCGTATTGCGCGGCCCTCGGTTTCGTGTTCGAGGATCGAGCGGTTCCCGGATTTCATTTGCTGGTCGCCGCGCTGGCCTTCGCCGGTGTAGTGGAAGCAACCATCCTCACGCCAGCTGTCGACGTAGCCGTACTGCTCTCCCGCTACTGGGTCGGTGAAGACGAACACGTTCGGGCTCTTGCTGGACGGTCCTATGCCGCCCTGTGTGCGGCCGCCGTAGAGCTCGTGGAGCTTGACGCGCTCGATCGATTCGCCCGGTTTCAACGTCCAATCAGCCATGGCTAGATGCCTCTCGCGGAACTTGCTTCCCAGTGGATAGCAAACGACGATATCAACATTGGACCCATAGATGCGATATCCGATTCCTTGATCGCATAGCTAGGAGAGCTTTCCTCCGACAGCGCACGCTCAAGTCGGACCTCGCGCTGACGCACCGACCGCCTCGCGATGCTTTCGTCGTGTCAGCGGCGTCGCCGTGCTGGGATCGCGTAGCAACGCGGCCGCAAGTGTTTCTGCGTGCGGTGCGACCGCGCTTCGTAGATCGGGCGCGAGCAGCGCGAGCTGTCGTGCGAGTGCTGGTCCGATCCGACAAACGCCTTCGCGGGTCTCGTGGATGTCGCGGCGGCTTAGCTCACGGGTTTCGAGCAGGTTGAGGACCAGTGTGTCGGCGGCGGGGCGGGCTGGTTCCATGAGGTCTGCGGCGAGCGAGCCTCGGTAGCGGCGGTCGGCGTGCATGATGCCGAGGCTGGGGTCAAAGCCGATGGTGTGCGCGGCGATGCTTGCTTCGATTTCGAGGATCGCGTAGGTGTAGTTGAGGATCGCATGAACTGGTGTTGAGGCTTTGCGGGCTCGCTTGCGATCGATGTGGGAGGTTCGTGGTCCTGCCGTGTGCCAGTGCTCGGGCACCTTGGTTGCCCAGGAACGATCGAAGCGTGGTGTGACGCGTGCCCAGGTTTGCCAGTACAGCCGGCCGGCTGAGGACTCGATCGCGCGCATCCGCGTGAACGTCAGGTCGGGCGTCAGCGCCGTGGACCAGCCGCGAATCGCGTCGGCGACCGTGATCGGTTTGGCGTCCTTGACCCGTACGAGCGGGCGTAAGTACGCGAGGCGTCCCATCAGGACTGCTTGCGCTTCGAGCTTCGCGCGCAGCAATCCAACAGTCGCGATCCGGCCGGCGTCATTGTCGGCGGCGAGAACTTGGGCGCGCCGGAGTTTGGCTTCGTGGTGGCGGGCGGGTGCGCTGAGCGTGATGAGTTCGCCGTCGCGTCCGATCTGCGCGAACGCCGCTCCGGTGTCGTTAAGCCAGCGCAACGCTTCGAGCGTCACGAAGCCGGTATGGCCGATAACGATCAGTCGTTTGAGCTGGTCGACGCGGCTGAAGCGATGTGTTTCGCGGTCACGGCCGATGCCGTGATGGACGATCAGGTGGCCGCGTTCGACGTAGAGCTTGAGACCGTAGCCGTGCGCGACGAGGACGCCGTTGCGTCCAAGGGTACGCTGCGTTTGCATCAGGAACCTCCTGTGTTCCGGGTGCCGTGCCCCCGGGCCGTTGGCGCGGTCGCGGGGGCTTTGGTCGGTCTCTTATTGTAACTGGTATCTCACTGTATCCGGACGATCGTCAGGACTGATTGGCCATCGCGAGACCCGTAAGAATCGATGTCCACACGCGTGCGTATTCGGTCGTGCCGTTGTTCATTGCGGTGGCGATGTGGACGATGTCCTGAAGACCGGGCACCGTGGCCATGAGCGTGAGGAGCGTGGGCCAAGCTGTCAGAGCTGCGCCTAGGTCCTCGGGCGTTGCGTTCGCGAGGCGTTCTTTGACTTGGCGATAGCTCGCGGCGGTAAGCGCATCGGAGGGTAGCGCGTCTTGTGGCAGCCCGAGCGCTTCGATTGCTGGTGCAGCGTCGATCTGGCCGAAGTCAAGGAGGGCTTGCAGGAGCGGCGCCGCCATTTCCTCGTATGACTGGTACCGCGGTTTTGTAGCGTCAAGTTTGAGGACCGGCGCCAGGTGGCTGTCGGCGATGCGTCGACCGGCGAATGATGTGGCAGCGTCCATGCGCTCAAGCAGCGTTGGCGCCGATGCTGCGGCGTTACCCGCGTCGATGGCTCGGAGTTCGTTGGTGGCGCGACGCATGTCCGCGGCGACCTGCTGCTGGGTGTTTTCGAGCAATGCCAGCAGGGCGGTCCTGAGGCGCTCGTGGTCAACTGGTCTACCACGGGCGAACAGGACGACCAACGTCTTGTTCGTGGACCGGTAGCGGCGCATCAAGTCCCACACTTCGGCGGCAGCGCGGACGTGTGTGTCGGTGTAGATGACGTCTCGACCTTGGCGTCTTCCGCGTCCGGGACGGGCGGGTTGCGGGATGAGGCCGTGCTGTAGCCAGTACTCGATTCGAGAGGGTTTGATCTCGCGCCAGTCGTCGCCGTGATGTGCATGGCCGCCGGCGTTGATCTGGTCGCAGAGCCATCGCATCCCGGGACTGGGCGGCTTGCGCGCGGCCACGCTCACGAACGTTACAGCTACGCGTCTGAGTCGGGTCGGGCCTCGCGGTCTAGGAGCATCGTCCCGGTCGTTAGCTCCCAACGACCGAGGAAGCACCCATGACCGCACCACAGATGCGCCTGATCACAAACGATGGCGTTGTTGCCGCGGCTGTTGCCGACGAGGCGCAACGCTCGCTCGTCGGCCAACACGCCAACGCCGTCGCACAGTTTCTCGCGACCGGCGATACCAAGCCGCTCAAGCCATTTGAGGGTGTCGTGATCGCCGATCGCCAGCTGCTCACCGACCCCGACGAGCTGGAGGCCTGGGCAGCTCAAGGCGAGCTGGAATTCGAAGACATCTACGACGCCTCGGGAAGATGAGTCCCGTCGACCCGGCCGACGCGGGGAGTCCCGGTGACGTGCTGCGTCAAGAAGCCGCGCTGCGGACAACGTCGGTTGGTCCCCTCGTTGGGCGCGCGAGCCTGCTTCGCCGATTTCTTGAGGTCGATCAGGAGCTGCGGACGGTCCTCGCGGACCTCCCGTTCGATCTAGAGATGCTCGACACGCGGCTACGCCTGGTATTTGGCCAGCGCTGGTGGGAGGACGTCCACGAGGCGCTGCTGCGCAGGGATCTCGGTGATGACGATGACCGGGTCTGACCCGATCGGCCGTGACCTGTCGCGCTCACGGGCCGTTCGTCGCGTCGCCGGCCGCGCATGTGTGCTCTGCGGCGAGCGTGACCCCGAACTGCTCACTACGCAGCGGGCCGCGATCCTTGAGGACCATCACGTCGCCGGCAAGGTCAACGACCCTGACCTGACGGTCGCGCTGTGTTTGAACTGCCATCGCAAGATGTCGGCGCGGATGCCCGGCTACGGCGTGCCGCTTGATCGCGGCGCGCAACTCACGCGATTGGAACACGCGGTCGGGTCACTTCGAGGACTCGCGGTGTTTTCTGAGCAGCTCGCCCCAGCGCTGATGCGCTGGGCACATCAGCTCGAACAGACGGCTGTCGACCTCGATAACCACGACGCGTCCTGGCGTGAGATCGAGGCGGATGACCATGGCTGATGAGCTGGACATCGCCGTCCGTGCCTACACCGAAGCGAAACCGCCACCGATCATGGCGTCAAATCCCAGCAAGAAGACGAAGCGTGCTGCCGGCGCCACGGATCGGTTTCCTGAGCACGTGCTGATCTTCGATACCGAGACCACCGTCGATGCGACGCAGGCGTTGAACTTCGGGGCGTGGCGCTACTGCCGCGTCCGCCACTCCGTCGCGGGCGTTGAGCTTGTCTGTGTGCAGGAGGGCATCTTCTACGCCGACGATCTCCCCGAACGCGCGCCGCAGGCGATGGCTGTCCTGCGCGACTACATAGACACCCACCGTGGGGACGTCGATACGTCCGAGCTGGACGCATCGCGCCTTGTTCTGTTGCAGTCGCAGAGCGAGTTCTTAGAACGCGTGTTCTGGCGCGTGGCGTTTCGGCTGCGTGGCGCGGTCGTCGCGTTCAACTTCCCCTTCGATCTCTCACGCGTCGCGTGGCAAGTCGGCGCGACGCGCAACCGGCGCCCCGATCAGCGCGACGCGTTTGAGGGCGGCTTCTCCTTCGCACTGTTCTCCTACGTCCGCGACGGCACGCGCCACGAAAGTCGCCACCGCCCGCGTGTCGCGATCAAAGCCATCGACTCCAAACGCGCCCTGAAAGGCTTTCGCTCCCCCGAAAAGCTCGACAGCGACGACCTGATCCCCGACGACGCAGACGGCCGACCGGACCCGAAGTTTCGCTTCCGCGGCCACCTCATGGATCTACGCACACTCGTCTTCGCGCTGACCGATCGCAGCCACAGCCTCGAATCTGCCTGCAACGCATTCGCTGTCCCGTACACCAAGCGCGACGTCGTGCACGGCCAGATCACGACCGACTACATCACGTACTGCCGCGAGGACGTCAACGCCAGCCAACGGCTCACCCAAGCCGCCGTCACGGAGTTCCTGCGTCACCCGATCGAGCTTCAAGCGACTCGGGCGTACAGCCCCGCCACGATCGGCAAGGGCTACCTCAAGCAGATGGGCGTCGCGGTACCTGCCATGCACCACGCGATCGACCCGCGGATCTTGGGGTGGGCGATGAGCGCCTACTACGGCGGCAGGGCCGAATGCCGCATCCGCCGCACCCCCGTCCCCGTCGTCTACGTCGACTTCAAATCGATGTACCCCACCGCCTGCGCGCTGATGGGCATCTGGGACCTCCTCACCGCAAGCACCATCCACGCCACCGACAGCACCGACGCCATCCAACGCCTGCTGGACACGATCGATGCTGACAGCTGCTTTGACCCCACGGTCTGGACACAGTTCGTCGCGATCGCGCAAATCATCCCGACGGGCGAGATCCTTCCCGTGCGCGCCCGGTACGGCGCCGGCCCAAGCTGGCAGATCGGCGTCAACCCCCTCACCAGCCAGCAGCCAATGTGGTTCACGATCCCCGACCTCATCGCCTCCAAGATCCTCACCGGCAGTACACCGCACATCATCCGCGCGATCAGCATCCAAGGCCACGGCCGGCTTCCCGGTCTGCGGCCGGTCAAGCTGCTCGGCGAGACACTTGTTGATCCGGGCGAGCGCGACTTCTTTCGCACCGTCATCGAACAACGCACCCTCGCCCAACGCGACGGCGATGACGGGCGGTCGAAGGGACTGAAGACCCTGGCCAACGCCACGAGCTACGGCATTTACGCCCAGATGACGCGACGCGAACTGGGACCCAACCGCCGCGAAACCGTCACCGTCTACGGCCACCACGACCAGCCGTTCAAGCGCAAAGTGGCCAACCCCGAAGAACCCGGCGAATACGCCTTTCCGCCCGTCGCCGCCGCGATCACCGGCGCCGCACACCTCTTGCTTGCCCTCACCGAACACGAAGTCACCGCTCGCGGCGGCACCTACGCCTTCTGTGACACCGACTCGATGGCGATCGTCGCCAACCAGCACGGCGACCTCACAGCCTGCAATGGCGGACCCCACACACTCCCCGATGGACGCGACGCGATCCGCGCGCTGACCTGCGACCAGGTCGAAGAGATCCGCAACCGCTTCACAGCACTGAACCCATACGACCCGGGGATCGTGCCCGGCAGCATCCTCGAACTCGAAAACGAAAACTACAGCGACGACACGCTCACGAGCCGCCGGCAGCTGTGGTGCTTTGCGATCAGCGCCAAGCGCTACACCTTCCTCACCGATCCACCCAATGAGCTTTGAACTCGTCAAGCCCTCCCAACACGGGCTAGGCCACCTCCTCAACCCAACCGACCCCGAAAGTCCCAACCGCGACTGGATCAACGACACCTGGCAATGGGTCATCAGCAACGCCCTCGAACTCCCCATCGCCGACCCTGCGTGGCTCGACGTACCAGCCGTCGGACGCCTCTCGATCTCAAGCCCGCACCTACACCGCCTGCTCACCGCCCTCAACAGAGACCACGCCTACCACAAGCAGATCAAACCGTTCAACTTCCTGCTCATCGCGTTTGTCAGCATGATCGACAGACCCGCCGACGACCAACAAATGGTTCTCATCGCCCCCTACGCCAACAACCCACACGACTGGATCCAAACGCCGTGGATCAACGGCTACACCACACGCACCTACACCATCACGTCGAAGCCCTCCGAAGGCTATGAACGCGACGGCCTGGTCACCGTCAAGACCTACCGCGACGTCCTCGCCAAATATGCGAACCACCCCGAATCAAAGAGTGCTGACCCCTCCGGCACACCATGCACCCGCCGAACCACAGGACTTCTCGAACGACGCCACGTCTCCGCACGGACGATCACCCACATCGGCAAAGAAGCCAACCAACTCGAAGACGTCCAAGCCGGACTACACGCACGACAAGACGACGTGCTCAGCGCGTACGACGACACCCAACGATTGCGCTTCGAGGCCGCGTTGCCCCAGCTCCGCGAACTTGGCCCGCGCGAAGTCGCCCGCCGCACCGGACACAGCCTCGGCGCCGTCCACGCCGTACTCGCTGGCAAGTCCCAACCCCGATCCGCGGCACGCGATCACTATATGGACGCGCTGTGACACCAGAACATGCCGGCTCGCCCTAGCTCACGCAGCGTACTACCTAGCGCGCCGACATCGTGCTCAATCGCCCGCACCGACGTCTATGTCAGTGATGCCGAGATATCGGATCACGTGCGATTCACCGCGGCGTTACGCGGCTGCTCGCTCGTCAACGTGTGGGGGGATCGGCGTTGGTGGGCGTCGCAACCGACCATTTGTGCGTGGTCGCACAAGGCTCACGCATAACCGCTGTGTTTCTCGCTGGTCGCCGTCAGGGTGGGGCACAACCGATCCGGGTTTGGACACGGTGAACGCCGTCGCTCAGGGCCGTCGGGGCCGCCCGGAATCGCTACACCGAGCGCCGCTCCTTCGCCCCCGATTGGAAGCGGAAGAGCATCGCCACCTGTTTGGCGATCCAAAACATACAGGTGAGTGCAATGATCACGGTCGAAACCACGAGCGAAACTGACCATGGGTGGTCGTGGGTCTCAAGGCCGTTTACTGCCTTGATCACCTTGTCCACGGTTCCGGAGGCCACGGCAGCCAGTAGAAAGCTCATGCTCGCCCCCACCGTTGCGAGCGCAACCAAGAAGACGCCGAAAACGACCACCCGCTCGATAGCCATTTCCGTACGTTCCGAAAAAGTCTTGACCGCGGCGAACTCCGCCTCCAGACGACGCAAATCCTCGAAAAACGCAAGCCCCTGCGGATCCACATCCACGGCGTTCACGGGGCGTTGAACGGCAGGCGCTTCGACCGCGAGAAACTGTATGCCGAGCACATGCGTGCCTCGCTCGCCCAACTGAAGCGAGATCGTGCGATCACCAACGTTGGTCACCATGAATCGAAGCGGCGCCCCCGCTGGCTCGACCGCGCCTGACGACTCATTCGTCACCCAGCCGAAGCCTGGGTCCACAAACAGGCCCGGGGAAACGAATAGACCTTCGACGCCCATCCGGTACTTGATCCCAAGATTGCCAGCGAGATCCCACGGCATCGCGAACCGCTCTACTGTCTCTAGAACGGCGCGTTGCCCTTTATCGAGATGAAGCATCTCGTTTACGAGGCGTCCCGTGGTTTGAATCCCAGTGGCGCTTGCCCGCAAATCGTACGCGGCCGCTCGCAGGCACCCCGAGTTAAAACAATCCCCTACAAAGATCTCATTTTTACGCCGTTCGATGTCCGCGTAACTAAGTAGTGTCATCTAACCCTTTCAGGATCTGCGGGTTTGACAAATCCAGCAGACCGCGCGCTGCGGCAGCTGCCAGGACTAGTCGAGCCTCACTCTCTGGAGCTACGTCCTCCCGTTGGTAAAACAGTACTTGCGTGCCATCCACTGCCGCGCGTTCAATCGCCGCTTGACGAAAGTAGGATTGCGAATGATGACTCGCCAAGAATGCTGGATCGATATCAATAAGCCGGTGTCGCCGGTGGAGCTGCGCCCGCCACAACGGTTCCGCGATCTCGAGAAGGATGACGAGATCGGCTCGTGGCAACACGCGTGCGTCGATCGCCGCCATCCCGAGTGCGACGGGCAGGTATGGGTCCGAGGGTGCCATCAACCACTCTAAGCCTGGCCGGCCAAGCCAACCGAGGCACCATTTGTCGTAGTAAGAGTCCAATACGGCGACGCCGCCGCGACGGCGCACACGATCTGCTTCATAGTAAGAGGGAACCCGTTGGCTGCGAAACCACGACAGCAGGGTGAACGCACCATCGCTGTGGGGGTTCTGCACAAACGATGGCCAGTCTGCTTCCTCGGGCTCGGCCAGAAAGCAAGCGTCCAGTCGTCGCGCGATGGCGCGGCCTAGTGTGGTCTTGCCGACGCCGGGCACTCCAAGCAACGATATGAACATGTCACGGGTGAGCGGCTGCCCGCGCGTCAGGCGGGGGAAGGATCCCGCGGGCTATCAGCACGCGGACAATACGGACATGCACTTCGTCGGCGTTCAGACGCTTACCATATTGCTGACAATCGATGCGGACCAGGTCGTCATACATCTCGGCGTGAGCACGAAAGACTTCCTCAACACGCGCTTGAAGGCCCATGTCACGCTCGTGGATGTCATTGACCACCGCGCCGAGTATCGTGCCCACGTCGAGCGTGGCGCGGGAGGTAAGGCGCTCCTGCCGCTCTTCCTGGTGGACGTCGAGGTAGATGGAACACGCAGGCGTTGGAACCGCATAGTGCCCAAACTCAAGCTTGCGAAGCCATCGTGTGAAGTCAGGCAGCTCGTCTTCATCAGGTAGCTTGGCGCCCTGATAGGCCAGATTGGAATAAAAGTACCGATCGCAAATGACGGTCTTGTCTTCACAGAGCGCCTGTCGAAGGTTCGGTGCTTCAGCAGCGCGATCGCCTGCGAACAGGAGAGCGACGAGCCGGGGGTCCACATTTTCGACATCGCCGAGGTCTCCTCGAAGAAACCGGCGAATCAGATCGCCGAAAACAGGGTCGGCATACCGGGGGAAGGACACAGAGTAGACCTCCGTCCCGTCCTTCAGAAGTCGATCGGCTAGTAGCCGCACCTGGGTCGTCTTGCCACACCCGTCGACGCCCTCGATGGCGATCAGCACTCCGAGACCTCATACGTAATCAGGTTGATGCCGTAGTCCTCGTGGATTGCCGTTAGCGCATTATGGTATCCACATGTCCCCACCTGGAAGTAGGTGCAGAATGCGATGTCGTCGTCCGTAACGCCAACCTTGGCGCAGTAGTCCTGTTCGATGCTCCTCTTAATGGCCACGAGCGCGTCGCGGCGCTCGCGGCCGTCGGGCAAGGATGCCGCAAGCTTTAGGTCGCGCAGCAAGTGAGGCTGTAGCTCAGGGCGCCGGGCGCGACGCTGGCTAGGATCCGGTGGGGAGTCACCGCGCGCGATCATCGTGCTCTGCACGATAGCTGCTGGCGCAGAGGCGGACTTTGCGACCGGCCGGGCCTACAACGCCCGCCGTTTGGTGCCTACAGAGCCTGACCACGGAGATGTGAAGGACACGGTCGCAGCTCGGATCATCGGGACCCAGGTCTGATCAGAGCAAGCTAGCGAGCTCGTCGCGGTCACGTGTCCTGAAGAGCTCGATGGCCGAGAGAACGGCTTCACGCGACACCGGCTTCGCTGCCCAATCGGCCGTCGGAGGATTGAGCGGCTCGCCAGAGGCCAACGCCTCCCTCCCGAGGCCAGTGATGCTCAATTGTCCTCGCTCATCACCGCTAGGACCGGCTGCATGAGCTGGGCTGCCGACGGGATCGCCACGACGCGGAAAATAATGAGCCTGCGCGTTGGCGAACCGCGCGCACGCTCGGTGCGCTTGGCTATAGCCATCGGTCCACGACGAGCGGGCCGACTGGCCCGTTCGTGCTTTCGTGCCGGCCTAAGGAAGGTCGACGACACGAACTTCGTCGACGACATGATCAGCTTGGTCGACGACATGATCGGCTTGGTCGACGACATGATCGGCTTGGTCGACGACATGATCGGCTTGGTCGACGACATGATCGGCTTGGTCGACGACATGATCGGCTTGGTCGACGAC
>Ga0136640_10000171_pt1 | contig 23476 bp, 22 predicted proteins | sample AntDrymUQ8642106_2_FD_105498 | JGI IMG/M metagenome (GOLD analysis project Ga0136640, IMG submission 105498) | Polar desert sand microbial communities from Dry Valleys, Antarctica - metaG UQ864 (21.06) | ecosystem: Environmental > Terrestrial > Soil > Desert | place: Antarctica: Dry Valley...
GGGCGCGGCATCGGCCCCACGTACGCCGACAAGATGAACCGGGTCGGCATCCGGGTGCAGGACCTGTTCGACGAGAAGATCCTGTTGCAAAAGGTCGAGGGGGCCCTCGAGCTGAAGAATCAGGTGCTCACCAAGATCTACAACCGGCGGATGGTCGACCCCGGCGAGGTTGTCGAGGAGCTGCTCGGCTTCGTGGACCGGGTGCGCCCGATGGTCGCCGACACCTCGCTGTTGTTGGAGCGGGCGCTGGACGCCGGTGAGACTGTGCTGCTGGAGGGCGGGCAGGCCACGTTGCTCGACGTCGACCACGGGACCTACCCGTTCGTCACCTCGTCGTCAGCGACCACCGGCGGTGCCTGCACCGGATCCGGGATCGCGCCGACCCGCATCGATCGGGTGGTGGCCATCCTCAAGGCCTACACCACCCGGGTGGGCGAGGGCCCGTTCCCGACCGAGCTACACGATGCCGCCGGGGAGCACCTGCGCAAGACCGGCTGGGAGTACGGCACCACCACCGGCCGGCCACGCCGGTGCGGCTGGTTCGATGCGGTGATCGGTCGGTATGCAGCCCGGGTCAACGGGGTGACCGACTTCGTGCTGACCAAGCTGGACGTGCTCACCGGGCTCGAGCGGGTGCCGGTCTGCGTCGGCTATGACGTGGGCGGGGTGCGGCACGACGAGATGCCGATGACACAGACCGACTTTCACCATGCGACGCCGATCTATGAGCACCTGCCCGGCTGGTGGGAGGACATCAGCGGGGTGCGCAGCTTTGACGACCTGCCGGCCAACGCCCAGGCGTATGTCCGCACCGTCGAAGGCATGATCGGCGCCCGGATCTCGGTGGTCGGCGTCGGGCCGGACCGTGACGAGTCGGTCGTGCTGCACGACCTGATCTGAGCCGCGTACGCTGCACGCCCGTGGACGTCTTGGTGATCGGGTCCGGCGGTCGCGAGCACGCTCTCGCCCTGGCGTTGAGCGCAGACGACAATGTCGATGCCGTGCACGTCGCGCCGGGCAACCCGGGCACCGCTCAGGTGGCGACAACGCACGACGTCGATGTGCTGGACGGTGCGGCGGTGGCCGCTCTGGCGGTGCGACTGGGCGTCGACCTGGTGGTGCTCGGGCCTGAGGCTCCGCTGGTCGCCGGTGTCGCCGACGACGTGCGTGCCGCCGGGGTGGTCTGCTTCGGCCCGTCCGGCGAAGCCGCCCGGCTGGAGGGTTCCAAGGCGTACGCCAAAGAGGTGATGGCCGCAGCCGAGGTGCCGACCGCGCTGGCGCATGTGTGCGGCTCGCCGTCAGCCGTCGAGGCGGCGCTGGATGCCTTCGGCGCGCCGTACGTGGTCAAGGACGACGGGCTCGCCGCCGGCAAGGGCGTGGTGGTGACTGACGACCGGGCCGCCGCACTGGCACACGGCGAGGCCTGCCTGGCCGGTGGCGGCGAGGTGGTTGTCGAGGAGTTCCTCGACGGGCCGGAGGTGTCGCTGTTCGCGGTCTGCGACGGGTCCATCGTCGTCCCGCTGCTGCCGGCGCAGGACTTCAAGCGTCTCGGCGACGGCGACGCCGGCCCGAACACCGGGGGGATGGGCGCCTACGCACCGTTGCCGTGGGCGCCGCCCGGGTTGGTGCGGGATGTCACCGCACGGGTGCTGCAACCCACGGTGCGGGAGATGGCCCGTCGCGGCACCCCGTTCGTGGGGTTGCTTTACGTCGGGCTCGCGCTCACCGCGCGCGGGGTGCGGGTGGTGGAGTTCAACGTGCGCTTCGGCGATCCCGAGACCCAGGTCGTGCTGCCGCTGCTCGAGCCGTGCCTCGGCACGCTGCTGCTCGCCGCAGCCACCGGGCGGCTCGAGCAAGCCGAACCACTGCGCTGGCGGCCTGGGGCAGCGGTGGCGGTGGTGGTCGCCGCGGCGGGCTACCCGGCGTCGCCGCGTACGGGGGATGAGGTCGCTGGTCTCGAGCGGGCCGAGCAGATGGAGGGCGTGCACGTCATACACGCGGGCACCGCTGAGGGCGAGGGCGGCCTGGTCTCTGCTGGGGGACGGGTGCTGGCGGTGGTGGGGGTCGGAGCCGACGTCGCCGAGGCGCGGTCACGGGCGTACGCGGGGGTCGAGCCGGTCACGCTTGCCGGCGCGCAGCACCGCACCGACATCGCCGCCGACCGGGGATGATGCATCGACGGGGTCCCCGTCCCGCGAATGCATCATCGTCCGTGCGGTGCGCCACAATGGCGCGGTGAGCGTCGACCCGCCCGACCACCACCTCGTCCCCGACGTGCTGGCCACCCGCTATGCATCGCCGGAGGTGTCGCGGCTGTGGTCGCCAGCGCACAAGATCGTGCTCGAGCGACAGTTGTGGCTTGCCGTGCTGCGCGCCCAGGCAGATCTTGGTGTGGACGTGCCGCGGGCCGCCATCGAGGCGTACGAGAAGGTGGCCGACCTCGGCGCCAGCGGCGTCGACTTGTGCTCGATCGCCGCCCGCGAGCAGGTCACCCGACACGACGTCAAGGCGCGCATCGAGGAGTTCAACGCGCTCGCCGGTCACGAGCACGTGCACAAGGGCATGACCAGCCGCGACTTGACCGAGAACGTCGAGCAGCTGCAGATCCGGGAGTCCCTGGCGTTGGTCCGCGACCGGGTCGTCGCCACCTTGGCCAGGCTTGCCAAGCTCGCAGTCGAGCACCGCGAGTTGGCGATGGTCGGGCGCAGCCACAACGTTGCGGCGCAGACCACCACGCTGGGCAAGCGCTTCGCCACGGTCGCTGACGAGCTGCTGGTTGCGCACGAACGGGTCGAGGAGCTGCTCGCCCGGTATCCGATGCGCGGCATCAAAGGCCCGGTCGGCACCGCGCAGGACATGCTCGACCTGCTGGGTGGTGACCACGCCAAGCTGGCTGTGCTCGAGCAGCGGGTGGCGGAGCATCTGGGGTTCACCCGCGTGTTCACCAGCGTCGGCCAGGTGTACCCGCGCTCGCTCGACTTCGACGTGGTGGCCGCCTTGGCGCAGACGGTTGCCGCCCCGTCCAACCTGGCCACCAGCATCCGGCTGATGGCCGGCGCCGAGCTGGTCACCGAGGGATTCCGGCCCGGCCAGGTCGGCTCGAGTGCGATGCCACACAAGATGAACACCCGCTCCGCCGAGCGGGTCAACGGGCTGGCGGTGGTCGTTCGGGGATACCTGTCGATGATCGGCGAGCTGGCCGGAGACCAGTGGAACGAGGGCGACGTCTCCTGCTCGGTGGTGCGCCGGGTGGCGCTGCCCGGTGCGTTCCTGGCCACCGACGGGCTGTTCCAGACCGCGCTCACCGTGCTCGACGACTTCGGTGCCTACCCGGCGGTGGTCGCCCGCGAGCTCGACCGCTATCTACCGTTCCTGGCGACCACCAAGGTGTTGATGGCGGCAGTCCGGGCGGGTGTGGGCCGTGAGCAGGCGCACGCCGCGATCAAGCAGCATGCCGTCACGGTCGCGCTGCGGATGCGTGAGCAGGGCACCGCCGGCAACGACCTGCTCGACCGGTTGGCCGACGACGACCGGCTGGGTCTGAGTCGCGACCAGCTGGATCGGCTCGTCGGCGAGCCGTTGTCGTTCACCGGCGCCGCCGCCGACCAGGTCGACGCGGCGATCGCCAGGGTGCAGCTCGTCGTACTTGCCCACCCGGAGGCTGCCGCGTACGTGCCCGGCGCGATCCTGTGAACGGCCCGCAACAGGTTCTGCCGGGGCTGACCCATCTGCACTCGGGCAAGGTGCGCGATCTGTACGAGCTGCCAGACGGGCACCTGCTGATGGTCGCCAGCGACCGGGTGAGCGCGTATGACCACATGCTCGAGCCCGGCATCCCCGACAAGGGCGCGGTGTTGACGTCGATGTCGGTGTGGTGGTTCGAGCAGCTGGCCGACCTGGTGCCGCACCACGTGCTCAGTACCGACGTGCCCGAGCAGGTGCGAGGCCGAGCGGTGGTCTGCGAGCGGCTGGCGATGTACCCGGTGGAGTGTGTCGCCCGCGGCTATCTGACCGGCTCGGGGCTGGCCGACTACCAGGCAACCGGCGCCACTTGCGGCGTTGCGCTGCCGACGGGCCTGGTCGACGGGTCCCGGCTGCCGGAGCCGATCCTCACACCGGCGACGAAGGCCGCCTACGGCGAACACGACGAGAACGTCTCCTACGACGCGGTGCAGGAGAGCATCGGTGCCCCAATCGCCGCCGAGCTGCGGCGGTTGACGCTGGCGATCTATGAGCGGGCGCAGCGAGTCGCCCACGACCGCGGCATCCTGCTGGCCGACACCAAGCTGGAGTTCGGCCACCGCCCGGACGGCACCGTCGTGCTGGCCGATGAGGTGCTGACCCCAGACTCGTCCCGCTTCTGGCCTGCCGACCGGTGGCAGCCAGGTCGGCCGCAGCCGTCGTACGACAAGCAGTACGTCCGCGACTGGCTCACCTCGCCGGCCAGCGGCTGGCAGCGGGACTCCGGTGAGCCGCCTCCGCGGCTGCCCGATGAGGTGGTGCAGCAGACCCGGCAGCGCTACCTCGACGTGTACGAGCGATTGACCGGAGCGCCTTTCCGCTGATCGGGTGAGGCGGGCTGGCTCGGCGGGGCCGGCTGGGAGCCGAGCGCGCTTCTGGACCCAGAACCCCCGGCCGGCTAGCGAAAATGTACCGAAAGCTGCACACTGCGCGAGTCACATCTTCGCGACAGCCCCACCGGGCGCCGGGCAGGAGTACCGTGAGTGGCTCAGGCTCGGGTTGGATGACCCGCGCGACCCGCCCACTGCCTCGCTGGGGGTGCAGGGCATGACAGTTGTCGAGGTCAAGCATCTGGCCCACGACATGGGGGCCGTCGCGCGCACTCTCGAGGCCAGCCACTCGTTCCAGGACACCTTGGACGCCATCGTGGCGACTGCGCGTGACACGGTGCCGGGTGCGACTGACGTGAGCATCTCGATCGTGCACAAGAACCGCCGGGTAGAGACGGCGGCCGCGACCGGCGACCGGGCCCGGCGCATCGACAACATTCAGTACGAGCTCGACGAGGGCCCGAGTCTGGACACCCTGCACCATCAGCGGCCGGTGGAGGTCGACGATCTGCACGACCCGCATCGCTGGCCAGCCTTCTCTGCGGCGATCGCCGACATCGGGGTGCGCTCCCGGATGGCGTTCCTGCTCTACACCTCGGTCGACAACCTGGGGGCGCTGAACTGCTACTCCGACCGTGCCGACGTTTTCGACCGCGACGCCGAGCAGATCGCCCAACTGTTCGCGACTCACGCTGGGATCGCCTTCGGGCAGGCCCGCACCGAGCAGCAGCTGCACCAGGGCTTGGCGTCGCGCAAAGTGATCGGGCAGGCGATCGGGATCGTCATGGAGCGCTTTCACATCGACGAGGACCACGCGTTCCAGTTCCTCGTCCGGCGCTCTCGCGACTCCAACGTCAAGCTTGCGATAGTCGCGGCGGACCTCGTCAACGCTGGCAATCACGGCGTCGAGCAGTCGGCGTGACTTCGGCGCGCTGACCGGTCACTAGACTGCCGGCTTCTCACCCGCCCCTCTCTCGAACGCCCGCGCCTTGTCTGGAGCAGCCCATGGCCCGCGTCTTCGTCGACGTGATGCTCAAGCCCGAGATCCTCGACCCGCAGGGCAAGGCGGTGCACGGTGCGCTGCCCCGGCTCGGCTTCGAGGGCGTCACCGACGTGCGCCAGGGCAAGCGTTTCGAGCTGGAGCTTGACGGTGAGGTGACCGCCGAGCGGCTCGAACAGGTGCGCGCGATGGCGGCGACTTTGCTGTCCAACCCGGTGATCGAGGACTTCGACGTGCAGGTCGAGGCCTGATGCGGGTTGGCATCGTCACCTTTCCCGGCTCGCTGGACGATATTGACGCCGCCCGGGCGGTGCGGATCGCCGGGGACGTACCGGTGCCGCTGTGGCACGGCGACCACGATCTGCGCGGAGTCGACGCGGTGGTGCTGCCGGGTGGCTTCTCCTACGGCGACTATCTGCGCTGCGGAGCGATCGCGCGATTCGCACCTGTGATGACCGAGGTGGTCGCGGCGGCAAGTGGCGGGATGCCGGTGCTCGGCATCTGCAACGGCTTCCAGGTGCTCTGCGAGGCGCACCTGCTGCCGGGGGCGCTGATCCGCAACGACCACCGCCGCTTCGTCTGCCGCGACCAGCGCTTGCGTGTGGAGTCCGCCACCACCGCCTGGACGTCGGCCTACCAGGCGGGGCAAGAGATCGTGGTCCCGTTGAAGAACGGCGAGGGCGGCTTCGTTGCCGACACCGACACCCTCGACCGGCTCGAGGGGGAGGGCCGGGTGGTGGTGCGGTACGTCGGCGGCAACCCGAACGGCTCGCTGCGCGACATCGCCGGCATCACCAACGGGGCGGGCAATGTTGTGGGGCTGATGCCGCACCCCGAGCATGCGGTCGAGTCGTTGTGCGGCCCGGGCACCGACGGTCTGGGGTTCTTCACCTCGGCGCTGCAAGCGCTGGCCGCCTGACCTCCCAATCAGCCGGCGGCGACCAGCGCAACCGCCACGGCGGCCAGCGCCAGCCCGGCGCCCTGGCCGCGGTTGATCCGCTCGTGCAGAACGGTCGCCGCCAGCAAGACGGTCGATGCGGGGTAGAGCGCGGCGAGGACCGCGGCCACCGTCAGCAGGCCGGTCTGGGTGGCGAGCAGGAACAGCACGGTGGCGACCATCGCCAGGCCCCCGACGACAGCCCCGCCGGCGGCTGTCCGCTCGCGTGGCACCCAGGGCGCCCCGAGCGCCATCCCCAGCACGATCGTCGTCAGACACCCCACCGCGTGCGTCAGCGTCAACGGTCCGAAACCGGCTGCGGCCGGCACCTGACCCAGTGAGGCGAACAGCACTCCGAAGCCGAGCCCGGCGAGTATCCCGTCCACGACATCGTCGCGACGCCGCCGGGCTGACCGCCCGGCCGCAGGATCGTCGACGACGCGCGACACCAACCAGATCGCCGGCAGTGCGCATCCCACTCCCAGCCAGGTCAGCGCGGCGGGACGCTCGCCGGTCGCGACACCCGCCGCGACGGGGACCAGCGCCGCGAGCAGCGCAGAGATGGGCGCCACCACGCTCATCGAGCCTCCGCTGAGTCCGCGATAAAGGAAGCCGGCGCCGGCTCCGCCACCGATGCCGCCCCACACCGACCACGCCCAGTCACTGGGGTCCGGGGTGCCGCCGACCACCACCGCCAGCATCAAAGTCAGCACGGCGGCGGCGGCCTGCGCAACGACGGCCACCTGCCAGGCACTGATGCGGCGCGCCAGCAGACCGCCGACGAAGTCCGACAGCCCGTACGTCAGCGCGCATCCCAGCGCGTACACCACCACCACGGCTGCACCCTTCAGCATGCGGACCGGCGGAGAACCGCCCACCCCACCCCTGGCGGCCATCCGCGCGTTTCGTACTACGGTGAGATGACTCGCCGAGGGCCGCGCACTGCGGTGCCCGGGCAGCGTCCGTCGAAGGGTCACCTCATGCACAGCATCCGGACCGGCACCGGCCGCCCACTTGTCCTCGTCCCCGGTCTGGCCACGACCGGCACCTGGCAGTTGATCCTGAACGATCTGGCCGCCGAGCGTGAGGTGGTCGCGATCGACCTGCCGGGCTTCGGTGAGTCACCGGAGCTCAACGGCGAGGTCACGGTCGCGCGGTACGCCGACGCGCTCGAGGCGTACCTGCGGGCTGAGTCGCTGGAGGATGCCGATCTGGTTGGCAGCTCCCTTGGCGCTCGGCTTGTGTTGGAGATGGCCCGCCGCGGGCTCGGTCGCTCCATCGTCGCCCTCAACCCGGGTGGCTTCTGGACTCCGCGGCAGAAGCAGGTCTTCGGCGCGACGCTGACGGCCGCGGTCGCGCTCGTACGGCGGCTGCGGCCGACGCTGCCAACGGTGCTCGGCACGGCCGCCGGCCGCACCGCCCTGCTGGGCCAGCTGTCTGCCCGGCCATGGGCCGTGCCGGCCGATTTTGCGACCGCCGAGGTGCAACGGCTGGCCGATGCGCCGGCGGCCAGCCCGGCCATCAAGGCGCTCTCCACCGGACCGGACCAGGAGGGGGCGCCGAGCGGCACGCTGCCCGGGCCGGTGCTGATCGTGTGGGGCGTGCAGGACCGGGTCACGCTGGTGTCTCAGGCCAGCCGCGCTCAGGAGCTGTTCCCCGATGCCCGCCTTGAGCTGTTCGACGCCTGCGGGCACTTCCCCCACTGGGACCAGCCTGCCAAGACGGTGACGTCGATCCTCGCCGCCACCGCCTAGGTCGAGACCCCCCGCTGGCCACGATCCGCGCATTTCGTACCGGGCATGCAAGAGGGACCGAGCCTCGTCACCGAGCGACTGACTCTGCGCAGGTGGAGCCCGAACGACCGTGACCCGTTTGCCGCGATCCGCGCATTTCTACCGGGGGTACGCGACCGAGGCGGCCCGTGCGGCCGTGGCGTACGGCGAGAGGCCATCGAGGTGACCCGCTCGCTGGGTGCCAGACGCGTTGGTGCTCGACCTGTACCTGCCAGACGGGGACGGCTTCGCGGTGGTGGCCCACATGCGCCAGGACCCTGCGCTGGCGTCGATACCCGTCGTCGTCTACAGCGCCCACGAGGTGAGTGGCGCGGCCCGGGACCGTCTGCGGCTGGGCGAAACAGTCCTGTTCACCAAGGGGCGGGTCAGCCCCGAAGACCTCGAGAGCCGGGTCCTCGACCTGGTGGGGGTGCTTGCAGACTCCCGTCAGGAGGTTGGTGAATGCCTCCCCGGGTGATGGTGGTCGATGACGACGACACCATTCGCGAGATCGCGCAGCTGAGCCTGTCCGCCGTCGGCGGCTGGGACACCGTCACCGCACGCTCCGGCGAGGAGGCGCTGTCGAAGGTGTCGACGGAGCGGCTGGACGCCATCCTGTCGACGTGATGATGCCCGGCCTGGACGGTCCCGGCACCGTCTCGCGCCTGCTAGCCGACCCGGCGACCAGCGGGCTGCCGGTCATCATGCTCACCGCCAAGGCCAGGGTCGGGGACCAGGACCGCTTCCGCACGCTGCCTGGCGTGGTCGGTGTCATCGCCAAGCCGTTCGACCCGATGACGCTTCCGGGCCAGGTGTCGGTGATGCTCGGGTGGACGTGACAGCCACGCCGGATCCTGACCCAGCGCGGGATTCGGCGGCGGTCGCCAACGCCCTGGCCGATCTCGTCGAGCGCGCCAGAGCCAGCTTCCTGCTCAGGGCCGACACGATCGAGGGGCCGCTGCGGCCCTGCTCGAGGGTGGTCTGAGCGAACCCATGCGGGCAGAGGCGGAGCGGGAGGCGCAAGCTCGCCGGTGCGGCCGGCACGTTCGGCCTGCACCGTGCTTCTGACCTGGCCAGAGCGCTGGAGCTGTTGCTCTCCGACCTGCACGCGCACACGGTGGCGGCCTCGCATGCGCTGGAGCTGGTCGAGGCGCTCGGCCGCGAGCTGCGCGACGGGGGCCGCACCGAGACCGGGGCCGGCTAGACCGGAAGGACGACTCGGCTAGTCCGGGTGGTGCACGGTGACCGGGAACGCGCCAGCGAGATCGCCGGCGCCGTCGAAGCGCGCAGCCTCGCCGCCGTGATCGCGCGCGACGCAACGACGGCTCGCCGGCTTATCCGCACCCGGCAACCCGACGTGGCACTGGTGCCCGCAGATCACCCGACGATCGATGACGAAACCCTCGCCGTCATCCGGGATCTCGACCAGTGCGAGCCGCCCGTGCGCACGGTCCTGACCGGCGCGGCCCTCACGACCGAAAGCCGGGTGCGCGCCACTCGATCCGGCGCCTCCCGGTTCGTCGGCTCGCTGGCAGCGTGGACTGGTCGACGTGATCGTGCGCCATCGTGGATCTGTGCGGGCCGGTGTTGGAGCTGATTGGGCTCTTCTCCATCACGGCCAGCGTGCTTCTCGGCGTTGACCCCACGCTGGCGTTGGCGAGGCTGGTCGTCGGCTTCGGATGGGGGTGCCGCTCAGCCTGACCGCGGTGCTGGTCGATCAACTCGCCTTCGGGCGCTACACCCGATGGACCGACAGCTCACCACACTGTGACGGCTGCGCGGCCTGCTGAGCTAGGCCAGGGGGAGCCGTGAGTGGGGAACCATGACCCGGCAAGGTTTCGGCGCCAGGAGTGGCTGAGCCGCGGGCGGTGCCGCAGCGGGCCGCACTCCGGCTGCACGCTGCACCTGAACCGCGAGGGCCGTCGCTAGGCTGGCGGCCGTGACCGATGCCGTGCTGGACCCGGCTGCGATCCACAGCAGCGTCGACGACGTGGCGCGCGCCACCGCCACCCCCGACCAGCTGCAGCCGTGGGCCGAGCTCGGCCTCAAGGCCGACGAGTACGAGCGCATCCACAAGATCCTCGGCCGTCGGCCGACCAGCTCCGAGCTGGCGATGTATTCGGTGATGTGGTCCGAGCACTGTTCGTACAAGTCGAGCAAGGTGCACCTGCGCCGCTTTGGTGAGCTGCCCGCCGAGACCAGGGTCGGCAAGCTGCTGGCCGGCATCGGTGAGAACGCCGGCGTGCTCGACATCGGCCAGGGCTATGCGGTGACGTTCAAGGTCGAGTCGCACAACCACCCCAGTTATGTCGAGCCCTATCAGGGTGCTGCGACCGGGGTGGGCGGCATCGTGCGGGACATCCTGGCGATGGGTGCACGACCGGTCGCGGTGATGGACGCACTGCGGTTCGGTCCGCTCGACGCGCCGGACACCGCGCGGGTGCTGCCCGGGATCGTCGCCGGCGTCGGTGGCTACGGCAACTGCCTGGGCCTGCCCAACATCGGCGGCGAGGTGGTCTTCGACGACAGCTACATCGGCAACCCGCTGGTCAACGCGTTGTGCGTGGGGGTGATGCGGCACGAGGACCTGCACTTGGCCAATGCCACCGGCGCCGGCAACCAGGTGATCCTGTACGGGGCGCGCACCGGCGGCGACGGCATCGGCGGCGTGTCGGTGCTCGCCAGCGAAACCTTTGACGCCGCAACAGCTGACGGGCTGAGCGGGCCGAGCAAGCGCCCGAGCGTCCAGGTCGGCGACCCGTTCATGGAGAAGCTGCTGATCGAGTGCACGCTCGAGCTGTTCGCCGCCGGGGTCGTCAACGGCATCCAGGACCTCGGCGGCGCGGGCCTGTCATGTGCGACCTCCGAGCTGGCCAGCGCAGGCGACGGCGGCATGCAGGTGTGGCTCGACCGGGTGCCGCTGCGCGACTCCTCGCTGGCGCCGGAGGAGATCCTCATGAGCGAGAGCCAGGAGCGGATGATGGCGGTCGTCGAGCCGCGTCACGTCGAGCAGTTCTTGGCGGTGTGCGCCAAGTGGGATGTCGACGCCACCGTCGTCGGCGAGGTCACCACCACCGGCCGGCTGGTCATCGACTGGCACGGCGAGGTCGTGGTCGACGTGCCGCCCCGCACAGTCGCCCACGAGGGTCCGGTCTATGACCGCCCGTACGCCCGCCCGGCCGACCAAGACGCCTTGCAGGCCGACGCCGCGGAGGCGCTGCCGCGGCCGGTCGGCGGCGCCGAGCTGCGCGACACCCTTCTGCGGCTGGTGGGCTCGCCCAACCTGGCCGACAAGTCGTGGGTCACCGACCAGTACGACCGCTACGTGCGCGGCAATACCGTGCTCGCCCAGCCCGACGACGCCGGTGTGGTGCGCGTCGACGAGCAGACCGGTCTCGGGGTCGCGCTGGCGACCGACTGCAACGGGCGGTTCTGCCAGCTCGACCCGTACGCCGGTGCGCAGCTGGCACTGGCCGAGGCGTACCGCAACGTCGCCGCGGTCGGCGCTCAGCCGCTGGCGGTCAGCGACTGCCTCAACTTCGGCTCGCCGGAGGACCCGGCCGTGATGTGGCAGTTCGAGCGGGCGGTGGCCGGGCTGGTCGACGGGTGCCGCGAGCTAGGGGTGCCGGTGACCGGCGGCAACGTCAGCTTCTACAACCAGACAGGCGACGTGCCGATCCTGCCGACGCCGGTCGTCGGCGTGCTCGGTGTGCTCGACGATGTCGACCGCCGGGTGCGGCAGGGCTTCCGTACGCCGGGGCAGATGATCTACCTGATCGGCGAGACGCGTGCGGAGCTGTCCGGCTCGCAGTGGGCGCTGGTCGAGCACGACCACCTCGGCGGGCTGCCGCCGCAGGTCGACTTGGCCGCCGAGCGGGCGCTCGCTGAGTTGCTGCGGCACGTCTCGCGCGACGGGCTGATCGACGCCGCGCACGATCTCGCCGACGGTGGGCTGGCCCAGGCGTTGGTGGAGTCGTGCCTGCGTCACGACGTGGGCGCGCGAGTGTGGCTGCCCGACGAACTGGACCCGTTCGTTGCCTTGTTCAGCGAGTCCGCCGGACGGGCGATCGTCGCCGTGCCGCGCAGCGAGGAGGTGCGCTTCACCGACATGGCCACCGCACGGCGGGTGCCGCACGTACGCCTCGGGGTGGTCGACCCCGGCGACGGCGACCCGCTGCTCGACGTGCAGGGCCAGTTCAGCGTGCCGCTGGTCGAGCTCCGGGCCGCGTGGTCCGGCACGATCCCTGACGCGATAAGCGCCTGACCCGACATTTGTAGGGGCCCGGTCGTGCAGTATGCGTGCGCGTCCTCCCAGTCAGGCGCCGTCCACCACGCTGATGTTCTCGCATCCCTGCAACTCGTCACGAGGGTCGACCCGCCCGCTCAGGGTGCCGGCCTTGATCCGCTTCATGATGGTCTCCCGTGTGGCGTTGGACCCGTGTCCGGCTCGCTCTGAGTGATGGACAATTCGGATGTCAACGGAGGTTGCATGTCCGCCCTGACGCAGCGGCGGATCCACTCAATCGGCGTCAGTCGACGACTCCGTCGTGGGTGAGCACCCAGACACCGTCGTTGCCCTTGCCGAAACGTACGACGTCTCGGCCGTCGCCCGGGATCGCCCAGTCGGTGTTGCTCCGCCCGTAGAATGCGTCCGCCCCAGGCCGCCGTTGAAGTAGGCGTCGCAAAGATACGTCGGCGGGACGCTCAGCGACGCCCGCGGTAGAGCATCCGCCACTGCGAGCGGTCGATCACGCCGCTGCGCGGCTCACCGACACGCCGCTGCCAGACACGGGTCGCCCGCGCAGTCCCGCGGGTGAACACTCCGGTTGTCGGCGTCGAGACCCCGGCCGCCACGAGTGCCCGCTGCAGCCGCCACACCGCCTGCTCGTTGGAGCCCACCTTGACCAGGTCCCGCCTGCCCGTGGCGAGCAGGCTCACCCAGCTGCGGTGGGTCAGAACGCCGCTCACGGGGAACCGCCGGTCGCGTTGCATGCGTCGCACGCCGCGCGCCATCCGCCGGTCGAAACGGTCGGTGATCTCTCCGGACAGGTAGCCACCGCTGCGCAGCAGGCATTGCGCCGCCGCCACTCGTACCCCCTGCGTCCCACGCTCCAGCCGCGGGTACTTCTCGAAGTTCAGCTTGCGGTTGCAGGTGCCGGTCTGGCCGCGCGGCTGCGATCCCTTACCGACGCTCAGCCAGTTGCGGTCGACGGTGAGCGCCAACTGGCCGTACCTGGCCACGACGTCGAGCTTGTACTGGTGGAGGCGCTTGTGGTTGCGCCAGTAGTCGCCAGCCAGGTAGGGGCCACCGTCGAGGTCGGCCTTGCCGTTACCCCAGGCCACCCACAGCTGGTTCGGCCAGGTGTAGCGCCTCGGGTCGGCGTGCCGGGCAACGTCGAGCGACAAGATGGCCGCCGACCCGCTCGAGTACAGCCCCGAGCGGTAGTGCAGCTGGTCGACTCGCTCGGTGAACCCGTCGATGTGCTTGAGGACGGTGCGGTTGCACTCCTTGCGGCTGCGGTCGTACCACTCGATGTCGAGGTACAGCGTGGTGCGGCGACCCAACCCGAAGTGCTGCGCGTGCTCCACGAAGGCGTCGGCGGCGCGTGTCCCCTGCCGACGCGCCGTGCGGGGGTCCGACGACATCCGGGGCTTGGTCGGCGTGGGGTCACCCTGCTGAAAGCACGGCGCCTGCAGCCCGATGTGGATCGGCAAGATCTGCCAACCCCGCTGGTGCTGCCGGCTCACCCACGATGGGCTCAGGTACGGCTGCGAGCTGGCCGGGCAGGCACGGCCGGAGCCACTGATGTAGATCCCGACCGCGGCGAACGGCGAGCTGCGGCGCCAGGTGTCCATATCCTGGCTGCTGGGGGTGATGCACCGGTCGAAGCCGTAGCCGGTAAACGAGCCGGGGCTGCGAAACGTCTTGAGTCCGAGCGCTTGAGCTGACGGGTCGCCGATGTCGTCGGCCGGCAGCGCTCGGCTGGCCGCTGCGGCCGGACCGGCCAGCGACACCGCCAGCGCGCAGGTCAGCGTGACGGTGAGTGCGGCGCGAGCTCGTTTGCGAATGCACACGACGATCGACCGTACGGCGCTGTCGTGGCGCTGGATACTGCTTCGTCAGCGACCGTCCGATCGGCCGATGCAGGACTGTCCAACGGTACGGGTGGGACGCTTGTGGTTGCGGTGAATGCCCCGATCCGAGTTGTCACCGGCACACCGTGTTCTAACACCGTTGTGCCGGTGACAACTTAGGGGCGCTGGGCGGCAGGTGCCGGCTCGTAGGCTGGCCGGATGCCCGCTCGCCTTCGACCAGCCGCCGCTGCAGAGGTCGAGGCGGCGCTTGCTCGCCGAGCCGCCGGTGGCCATGAGGCAGCGGATCAGCGGCTGCTGGTCAAGCACCTGCTGGCGGTGCTGACGCAACGCCACCCGGGTGCCAGCGTCGAGGTGCGAGTGCCGCCGTACGCGGTGGCGCAATGTATCGAGGGCGCCCGGCACACCCGCGGCACACCGCCCGCGGTGGTCGAGACCGACGCGGACACCTGGATCGCGGTCGCGACCGGTGCAGTGCACTGGTCTGAGGCCGTGCTGGCTGGGCGGATTGTCGCGTCAGGTGAGCGCTCCGACCTGTCCGACCTGCTGCCGCTGCACGCCGCCTGACCCACAGTTCGCCCGCCGCCGCGTCCGCCGCGCCCGCCCGCCGCAAGCCACGTAAACGTGGCGCGCCGACCCATTGCGATGCGTGCGCACCCCGTAAAGGGTCGGCCGACCACGTTTAAGTAGGGTCCGAGACATGGCTGATGACACCGCCCGTACGCAGGCGCTTCGCACCGCCACCGACCAAGCGCTGCCGCGGGTTCGTGACTGGCTAGACGAGCTGGTGCGCATCCCGTCGGTCAGCGACGTCGAGGGCGACGCCCCCCAGGTGCACGCAAGCGCAGATGCGGTCGCGCGGACCCTCGCCGAGGTGGGGTTCCCGCAGGTGCAGATCGTGCAAGAGGGCGGCCGGCCCGCGGTGATCGCCCGGCACCCGGCGCCCGACGGCGCACCGACCGTGCTGCTGTACGCACACCACGATGTGCAACCTGCCGGCGACGAGGCCGACTGGGACAGCCCACCGTTCGATCCCACCGAGCGCGGCGACCGGCTGTACGGACGCGGCGCAGCCGACGACAAAGCGGGCATCGCCGCGCACCTGGCGGCCTACCTCGCCCACGGCGGCAACCCACCAGTGGGAGTGACTATCTTCGTCGAGGGCGAGGAGGAGTCGGGGTCGGCGTCGCTACCGGACATCTTGCGGCGGCACCGGGACGCGTTGGCCGCCGACGTCTACGTCATCGCCGACTCCGTCAACTGGGAGATCGGCACCCCGTCGCTGACCACCTCGCTGCGCGGGCTGGCCACCTGCACGGTGCAGGTGCGCACCCTCGAGCACGGTGTCCATTCGGGCATGTGGGGCGGGGTGGTCCCGGACGCGCTCACTGTGCTGGCGCGGCTGTTGGCCACGTTGCACGACGACAACGGCGATGTGGCGGTCAGCGGGTTGATGGCTGGACCGGCTGCAGACCTTGTCTATCCCGAGGACCGGCTGCGTGCCGAGTCGTCGGTGCTCGAGGGGGTGCGATTGATCGGAACCGGCTCGGTGGTCGAGCGGCTGTGGGCTCGGCCAGCAATAGCTGTCACCGGCATCGACGCTCCCGCGGCGGCGCACGCGTCGAACGCGTTGGTACCGGTCGCTCGGGCCAGGATCAGCATGCGGGTGGCCCCCGGCGACGACTGCCACCGGGCGCTGGCCGCGCTCACCGAACACCTCGAGCGGCAGGTCGCATGGGGTGCCGAGGTGAGCGTGTCCGACCCCGACGTCGGCCAGCCGTACGGCATCGACGCCCGGGGGCCGGCCTACGATGCGGCGCGCAGCGCCTTCACTGAGGCTTGGGACGGCACCGCGCCGGTGGACATCGGCATGGGCGGTTCGATCCCGTTCATCGCCGAGTTCGCCGCGGCCTTCCCCGATGCAGCAATCGTGGTAACCGGCGTCGAGGACCCGGACACTCGCGCCCATGGGGCCAACGAGAGCCTGAACCTGCCCGAGTTCGCCCGGGTCTGCGTGGCCGAGGCGCTGCTGCTCGACCGGCTGGCACCCTGACTCGCCCGCCACCGACAAGTCTGCGGGGGCCGCGGCGGCGCGTACGATGGCGCCCGTGCCTGGCGGAGACGGTCGACTGACGCTCGAGCTGGACCCCGACGACGCCGGACCGCAAGACGCCTGCGGGGTGTTCGGGGTGTGGGCGCCCGGCGAGGACGTCGCCAAGCTGACCTACTTCGGCCTGTACGCGTTGCAGCACCGCGGCCAGGAGTCGGCCGGCATCGCGGTCAGCAACGGCCGCCGGATCCTCGTCTACAAGGACATGGGACTGGTCTCACAGGTGTTCGACGAGCCCACGCTCGAGTCGCTCAAAGGACACCTGGCCATCGGCCACAGCCGCTATTCCACGACCGGCGCGAGCACCTGGATCAATGCCCAGCCCACCTTCCGGTCCACCGCTGTCGGTGCACTCGCGCTCGGCCACAACGGCAACCTCACCAACACCCACGACCTGCTCAGCATGCTGGACGCCCGCGCCGACGAGTCCGGCCAGCTGCCAACCCGGGCCCGAGAGGGTGAGACCACCGACACCGGCGTGATGAGCGCACTGCTGGCCTCGTATCCCGACCGTCCGCTCGAGGATGCGGCGGTCGAGGTGCTGCAAGCGCTGCGCGGCGCGTTCTCGCTGGTGTGGATGGACGAGACCACGTTGTACGCCGCACGCGACCCGCAGGGCATCCGGCCGCTGGTGCTGGGTCGGCTCGAGCGCGGCTGGGTGGTGGCCAGCGAGACCGCGGCGCTGGACATCGTCGGAGCGTCGTACGTGCGTGAGGTGGAGCCCGGCGAGTTGATCGCCGTCGACGAGCACGGCTTGCGCACGCGAGCCTTTGCCGACAAGGCGCCCAAGGGCTGCCTGTTCGAGTTCGTCTATCTGGCACGACCGGACACCGTGATCTCCGACCGTCGGGTGCACGCGGTGCGGGTGGATATCGGCCGCCGACTGGCCCGAGAGCATCCTGCCGATGCCGATCTGGTGATCCCGGTGCCCGAGTCGGGGACCCCCGCGGCGATTGGCTTCGCTGAGGCTTCCGGCATCCCGTACGGGCAGGGGCTGGTCAAGAACTCCTACGTCGGGCGCACCTTCATCCAGCCCAGCCAGACCATCCGTCAGCTTGGCATCCGGCTCAAGCTGAACCCGCTGCGCGACGTCATCGCCGGTCGCCGACTGGTCGTCGTGGATGACTCGATCGTGCGGGGTAACACCCAGCGCGCGCTGGTGCGGATGCTGCGTGAGGCGGGTGCGCTGGAGGTGCATGTGCGCATCTCCAGCCCGCCGGTGCGCTGGCCGTGCTTCTACGGCATCGACTTCGCCAGCCGTGCGGAGCTGATCGCCAACGGCCTCGGCACCGAGGAGATCCGCCGATCGATCGGCGCCGACTCGCTGGCCTATGTGGACCTGGACGAGCTGGTGTCGGCAACGAATGTGCCCAAGTCACAGCTCTGCCGTGCCTGCTTCGACGGGGTGTATCCGGTCAAGCTTCCGCCCGAGACCCAGCTAGGCAAGCACCTGCTCGAGTTCGACGCCGACGCCGACGCCGAGACCGCCAGCGACGGTCTTGATCCCAGCCCGGACCACGAGCTGGAGCTGGTGCTTCCGGAGCCGGCTCGTGACTAGCTACGCCTCGGCGGGGGTGTCTATCGAGGCTGGGGACCGCGCCGTCGAGCTGATGCGCGAGTGGGTCGACAAGGCCCGCCGCCCCGAGGTGGTCGGTGGCATCGGTGGGTTCGCCGGCCTGTTCGACGCCTCCGCACTCAAGCAGTACGACCGACCGCTGCTCGCCACGTCGGCGGACGGGGTCGGCACCAAGGTGGCGATCGCTCAGGCGATGGATCGCCACGACACCATCGGGTTCGACCTGGTCGGCATGCTGGTCGACGACCTGGTCGTCTGCGGGGCCGAGCCGATCTATCTGACCGACTACATAGCCTGCGGCCGGGTGCACCCCGAGCGCATCGCCGCCATCGTGCGCGGCATCGCCGAGGCCTGCGTGGTCGCCGGCTGTGCCTTGCTGGGGGGCGAGACCGCCGAGCACCCCGGCCTGCTCAGCGCCGACGAGTACGACCTGGCCGGCGCCACCACCGGTGTGGTGGAGGCCGCCGCCCTGCTCGGCCCAGAGCTGGTCCGCGCCGGTGACCAGGTGGTCGCCATGGAGTCATCGGGTCTGCACAGCAACGGCTACTCGCTGGTACGGCATGTGTTGCTGGAGGCCGCCGGGTGGCAGCTTGACCGCGATGTCCCCGAGCTTGGCCGCACGCTGGGCGAAGAGCTGTTGGAGCCGACAAGGGTGTACGCCCGTGACTGTCTGGCCCTGTCGGCCGAGCTGGACGTGCATGCGATGTCGCACATCACCGGCGGCGGGTTGGCGGCCAACCTGGCCCGGGTGCTGCCTGGACATCTTGTCGCGACGATCGACCGGGGCACCTGGACCCCGCCGCCCATCTTCGGCCTGATCGCCGACGTCGGCCGCGTCGAGTCCGACGATCTTGAACGGACTCTCAATATGGGGGTCGGCATGGTGGCCGTGCTCTCCGCAGACGTCGCTGACCGGGCGGTGGGTCTGCTCGCGGACCGCAACGTCGCCGCGTGGGTGTGCGGCGAGGTGGCGACGGTGAACGACGGTGAGCCAGGGGGCAGCGCTCGCCTGATTGGAGGCCACCCATGACCACCGTCGGTCACCTTCGGCCGGTCGAAGTGCACAGGCGTCTCGGCGCCGGGTATTGTGAGTGAGACAAGAGACTTGCCGACATGTCCGGGTGATTCGTGAAGGTCACTCGGCTCGACCTGTGCGAGGGGGTCGACCCTATGGGCCGCGGCCGAGCTAAGGCCAAGCAGACGAAGGTTGCCCGAGACCTTAAGTACCGCACGTTGGAGACTGACTTCTCCCAGCTGCAGCGTGAGCTGCACGGAGGCGAGTCCGACGTCGATGCCACACCCGCGGATGAGGATGAGGCCGACTACGGCTATGGCGCACCGGGATCCGCCGCGCGCTGACTGCGCCCCGCTGACACGTCGAAGTGACGCTTCTGCGCGCCTGAGCATCATCAGGTGCGTGCCCTCAGGATCTGTCGTACGCCGGTTGGCGTCGGTGTCCTGCCGGACGCTTGGTTGGTGGCCGAGTCCACCGAGCCGCTTGCGTGTACTGTCTGTATCGCCTACATCACTGTCCGAAAGTACACTTGGTGCCGTGATTTCAGCATATGGGTCAACCACCGTGCCAGACTCGACCCAGCAGCAGATGGCCTCCATACGGCGGGGGCGTCGAGAAAGGACTGACCATGACTGCGCGCCCCGTCAGCGAGACGGAGTCACTTTTGACCCCGTCCGAGGTTGCCGCCCTGTTCAGGGTCGACCCGAAGACCGTGACCCGCTGGGCAAAAGCCGGCAAGCTCAGCTCGATCCGCACCCTCGGCGGACACCGCCGCTACCGCGAGTCAGAGGTCCGTGGGCTGCTCAGCAGCACCGCCGGCATCCCACAGATGCGCGAGCCAGGCGAGTCCTGACCACACCTTTTGAGCCCCTGTCACGCCTGACCGCGTCACCCAGGTCTGCCTACACGCGGGCCATCAGCGCGCACGCCACCTGCACCGCCAGCGTACGGTCGTGCGTCAACACGTAGGAGAATCGGCGATCGTGGTCGGGACCGTCGTCGCCCAGATCGCGCGAGACCAATGCGCCGGCGAAGTGCGGCCCGATGACTGCCACATCCCACTCCCCGAGCACTGGGTCACCCTGTTCCAGTGTGGCGCCGCGTACGCCGGTGGCCGGTTCGGCTGGCATGTCAGCGCCCAGAGCCCCGACGAAGGCGGCCTTGGCGGCCAAGGACGAGTAGCGGTCCACCGTGGCCGGCGTGAGGTGCCGCGCGTTTTGAAAGGTTGCAAGCACGACGGCCGAGCTAGTGGACGACATCGCCTGGCGTTCAAGGTGCCGGCTGACCTCGAGGAGCAACGACTTGCTTGCCTGCCGCACCGGCCGCTCGGCGGCGACCAGGTCGAACGGGCTGGCTCCCTCCGGCGTGGGGGTGCGCGCAGTGATCGGTACTGCCGTCGTGCTGACTACTGACCTGGCGGCGAGTGCTGTCGGAGTGGGCAACGGCGCCGGGCGCCCCAGCAGCCAGCCCTGACCGAGGGTGGCGCCCAGTGACTGGGCGACGGCCAGGTGTGCGGCGGTCTCGATCCCTTCGGCCAGCACGACCGCGCCGGAGCGCTCGGCTTCCGCATTGACGGCGTTCACGATCTGTGCGATCTGGGCGTCGGGCTCGTCTTGGACCAGCCGCAGGTCGAGCTTGATCACGTCGGGGCGCAGCAGCGGCAGTAGAGCGAGCGATCCGGGGTCGGCGCCGACGTCGTCCAGGGCGATGCCCCAGCCGCGCGCTCGAAAGGCAGCCACTTGGCGGAGCAGCTCTGCGGGGCGGTCGGTGAGAGCACGTTCGGTGAGCTCGACGACCACCCTCGGCGCGACAGACCCGCCACGCCTAGCGGGGGGCAACGCCGCTAGCGGTGCGGTCGCGGCCACCTCTGGCTCGACGTTGACGAACAACGTGCACGGCGCCCGTAGCCCCGCCGTTGTTGCGCCGGCCATCGCCGTCGCCTGGCAGGCACGGTCGAGCTCGGCGAGTTGGTTTGCCCGTCGTGCGGCGGCAAAAAGCTGTTCGGGTGACTCCAACTGAGAGCTGCGCGGTCCACGGCTCAGCGCCTCGTAGCCGACGATGTGGCCGGTGTCGAGCTCCACCACCGGCTGATAGACCGTGTGCAGACCCTGCTTGGCCAGCAGGTCAGTGAGCATGGCCAGTTCGGGATCGGCGCCCAGCTGGCTCGGCACGCTGCGGGCGACGCTGCCCTGCACGCCACCGGCTCGCAGGGCACTGGCCTGCCCTTGGCTGGGCCGGGAAGCCGCCGTCATGTCGCCGCATCCCTTCGCCAAGCGCTCACTTGAGGTGATCCAACCCTCTCACGCCGGGAGGCGCAGCCGTTCCGGACCACTCGCAGGCCGTTCGCCGGTCTGGGTCCTCCAAACGTACGATCGCGCTCAACAGAGCTGGCCAGCGGGTGCAAGGGAGTTCATGTGGCAGAGCTCAGCCTCGGCGTGCTCGGCCGCTCGCGCAAGCCCGACGAACGGCGGTTGGCGATTCACCCGCGTCACGTCGATCGGATCGACGCCGACCTGCGCCATCGGATCCATCTCGAGGAGGGCTACGGCGAGGCCTTTGGAGTGACCGATGCCTGGCTTGCCAGGTCGGTCGGCGGGGTTTTGGCCAGGGACGAGCTGATCGGGCGCTGCGACATCGTGCTGCTGCCGAAGCCACTGGTGGACGACGTTCGCGAGCTGCGCGACGGTCAGGTGCTGTGGGGCTGGCCGCACTGTGTGCAGGACCCCGAGATGACCCAGCTCGCGGTCGACAAGCGACTCACGCTGATCGCCTTCGAGGCGATGAATCATTGGACTGCATCCGGCGACTTCGATCTGCACGTCTTCCACCAGAACAACGAGCTGGCCGGCTTCAGCGCGGTGCTGCATGCGCTCGCTCTGGTGGGGCGCACGAGTCAGTTCGGGCGGCCGCTGAGCGCTGCGGTGATCGGCTTCGGGTCGACCGCGCGCGGTGCGATCGGTGCGCTGCAGGCGCAGGGTGTGCACGACGTCACCGTGCTCTCACACCGACCGGCAACTGCTGTCGCGGCGCCGATGCATGGCGTTCGGATGCTGCAGTTGCAAGCCGACGACAACGACGCCGGGCGAGCGCAGGTGTTGTTGTCGTCGGGGCCGCGGCCCGTGGCTGAACTGCTCACGCAGCACGACATCGTGGTGAACTGCGTGCTGCAGGACACCGACGCGCCGCTGATGTTCGTCGACGATGACGAGGTGGCCGGCTTCGCCCCGGGGAGCCTGATCGTCGACGTGTCCTGCGACGAGCGAATGGGTTTCGGCTGGGCACGCCCCACCAGCTTTGCCGACCCGGTTTTCGCCGTCGGCGACGGCGTCAACTACTACGCGGTGGACCACACCCCCTCGTGGCTGTGGGACTCGGCCACGTGGGAGATCAGTGAGGCGTTGCTGCCCCACCTGGCCGGGGCGTTGGCAGGCCCGTCGGGTTGGGAAGCGAGCGAGGTGCTGCGCCGCGCGATCGAGATCCGCGACGGGGTGATCCAGAACCCGGCGATCCTGTCCTTCCAGCAGCGCGTCGCCGCGTACCCGCACGCTCGCTCGGCCGACCTTCGATGACGCCGGTCGGTCCTTGCTGATGGGGATCAGCAACTACTTGGCGGGGCTGCGGGCCCATGTGGGCACCGGCTTGATCCTGCACCCGGGTGTCTCGGCGTTGGTCCGCGACGATGACGGTCGGCTGCTGCTGGAGCATCGGGCAGACTCCGGCGACTGGAGCCTGCCCGGTGGCGCCGTCGACCCCAGCGAGGCTCCGGCGCAAGCGCTTGTCCGCGAGGTGCGTGAGGAGACCGGGCTGGTCGTACGCCCGCGCAGACTCGTGGCGGTGATCGGGCCGCAGCTGATCGTCTATCCGCACGGCGACCGGTTGGAGGTCACCACGTCGGTCTTCGACTGCGAGGTGGTCGGCGGCCGGCTGGCGGCCCTCGATGGCGAGAGCCTCGAGCTGCGCTACGTCGACCCCGCCGACCTGCCCGACTCCCCGTTCCTGGCGCCGTACCCGCTGGCCCGGCTGCTGGCTGCTCGCGAGGGGGCCTGGTTCGCCTGGGACGAGGCCTGGCTGCCGGGCAGCTGACCGGCCCCGGACCCGGCGTCCCGCCGTCCCGCCCGCCGCCGCGCCCTCTCGCCGCGCGCCACGTAAACGTGGCGGACCGACCCTTTACGAGGCATGCGCGCCACGTGAGGGGTCAACATGCCACGTTTACGTGGCGCGCGGACGTGGCGGATCGACGTGGCGCGCGGACGTGGCGGATCGACGTGGCGCGCGGACAGTGCGGGTCGTTCTTCGGTCCGGCCCCTTAGAACGTGTTGGGAAAGCCGTCATTTCACGGTTGTGGGTTGCCAGGGTTTGCGTCCGGTGGCTGGAGCCAGCCGCCGGGTCATGAGGCCGATCA
>Ga0136640_10000172_pt1 | contig 23462 bp, 27 predicted proteins | sample AntDrymUQ8642106_2_FD_105498 | JGI IMG/M metagenome (GOLD analysis project Ga0136640, IMG submission 105498) | Polar desert sand microbial communities from Dry Valleys, Antarctica - metaG UQ864 (21.06) | ecosystem: Environmental > Terrestrial > Soil > Desert | place: Antarctica: Dry Valley...
CCACAGGCCGCCGTCGGGACCTTGTGACCGCCCACCATCTCAAGGCTCATCTGGGCGACCTCGCGGATGCCGTCGTCGTCGTCGACGACGAGTACGCGTCTACTGTCCACCGTACCTTCCGCCGGAACGGGCCCGCCGACGAGTTTGAGCACGTCGCGTTCGAACTCCTCGTGGCTGACTTCACCCTTGGTCATGAACGTGGTGTGTCCGGTGACGAGCCGCCGCCGCTCGGCGGCGTCCAGGAGATTGGACTCATGTTCGAGGTTCGGCGGGCCGATGGCCGGCGACTCTACCGCCCGCATGCCGCTCGACTGGACGGGCTGCCGGAAAGGTCGCCGACGGTTGAACGACGTCATCACACCCCCCTGGGCGCGTCATCGGCCAAACCGGCCAGCGAGCGAAAGGGGCCTCAAGGTATGCGCGCTTGGCTTCGATGTCGCCGAGATGGACGCGTCCATCAGCTCAACATAACGGCGCTCCGGTGGACCGCTGGCGTGACGCTCGTGCTCTTGCTGGTGCTCCTCGGCAGGCGGCCGAGGTCATCCTCAACGAGAGCCTAGGATACGGGACCTATTCCTTCACCGTCTCCTCACCGATCGGCGACCTGGATCCGAACGTCGTCCTCGGCCTCTTCACATGGAGCGACGACCCCGCCTGCCACCACCGCGAGATCGACGTCGCGAATTCGCCCGCTGGGGGTTCGCCGGCGGACCGACCAACGCCCAGTACGTGGTTCAGTCAAACGCTCTCGCGGGCAGCCTGCAACGCTTTGCCCAACCGCCGAGCGCCCCGTCGCTGCACACGTTCACCTGGGCTCGCAGAGACGTCACCTTCTCCAGCCGCGCGGCCGCGAACCAGTCGATCGCCGGCTGGCGATACACGGGCTCCGGCGTATCCCGCCCGGGTGGCGAGCGCACGCATATCAACCTGTGGCTCGACCACGGCAGGGCGCCGGTCAGCGGCGCGGCAGTCGAGGTCGTGCTCTCGAACTTCTCGTTTGCTCGCTGATCGGGGAAGTCGTCAGACTGGGGAGGTGCGCCCCCCGCGCCGAGGCCCGTCCGCGGGTCCCTCCATCGCGAGGAGCCTGATCGCGTGACTCGGCGGATCCTCATCATCGACGACTCGATCCTCGTGCGAGAACTCGCCCGTGCAGTATTGGGTGCGTCCGGTTGGACGATCGACCTCGCCGCCAGTGGCGAAGAGGGCACGGAACGCGCCGCCGCGGAGGTGCCGGACGCCATCCTGCTGGACGTGGAGATGGACGGGATCGACGGACGCGAGACGCTACGGCGGCTTCGCGCCCACGAGCGCACGCGCGACGTACCGGTGGCCTTCCTGACTGCCCACGACCGCAACGAGGACCTGCGCGAGCTCGAAGCGCTCGGGGCCGTCGCCGTGATCATCAAGCCCGTCGCCCCCGCCACCTTCGCCAGCCGCGTCGCCGCGGCATTCGGCTGGGTCCTATGAGCACCCAGGCGGGCGGCCAGACCGATCCGGCGCTCGCCGCGGTCCGCGCGATCTGGGCGCAGCGGCGCGAGGAGGTGATCGCTCGCGTGGACATCATGGAGGAGGCCATCACCGACGCGCTCATGGGCGACCTCGGCGACGAGCTGCGCGGCCGGGCAGCCGCGGAGGCGCATCGTCTCGCGGGAACAGTCGGCAGCTTCGGGTTCGAAGCGGCATCGGCGTATGCGCGGGAGATCGAGCTGGCGCTGAAAGCCGCCGTCGTGCCGGGCCCCGACGAGCTCCAGCGGCTCGCCGAGCTCGTGGTGGGCCTCCGCCACGACCTCGAATCCGACGAAGAGGCCGACCCGCTCATCGGATCGTCCCAGGCGGCACCCGCGCCCAGCGGGCCGGTCGACGTTCTCGTGCTGGCCATGGACCCTCAGCGGGGACGCCGGATAGCCATCGAGACGGCGGCGCGCGGGCTCGTTGCCGTGTTCGCCGTCGACGCCGAGGACGCGCACCGGGCGCTCTCCTCGACGCCACCGCCCCGGATGATCGTGCTCGAGGCCACGGGCGAGAAGTCGCTGGTCTTGCTCGAGCGCGCGGCGGCGAGAGCCCCCACCATCGTGCTCGCTGCACCCGGAGCAGTGGATCGCGTCGAGGTCGCGCGCAGGGGGGGGCGCGGACTGCTCGACTGCCAGAGCACGATCGTGGAGATCGTTGACGCCGCCGTCAGTCTGGGCGAGCGCGTGCGCAGCGCGGGCATCACCGTGCTCGCCGTGGACGATGACGCCGTGTCGCTCGACATACTCAGCTCGACGCTGTCCGCCGCCGGGCTGCTCGTCGAGACCTGTGCCGATCCGGTGCTCTTCTGGGACCGCCTCGGCGAAGTAGCACCCGACCTCGTCATCGTGGACTACGACATGCCAGGCATCATGGGATCCGACCTGGCGCGGTCCATGCGCAACGACCTGCGCTACCAGACGTTGCCGATCATGTTCCTCACCGCCTGCGGGGACAGCGAGACCGTGCGGCGGATCTTCGAGGCGGGCGCCGACGACTACCTCACCAAGCCCTCCACGGGACCCGAGCTACTCGCTCGGATCTCCAACCGACTCGAACGCGTGCGGTTGCTCCGCGCCTTGGCCGACATCGACCCGCTGACCGGCCTGGCCAACCGCGGCCGCTCCATCGCGGCCATCGAGACTCAGCTGGCCATGGCGCGCCGGGCCGGGGAAGTCGTCTACGTGGCGGTCCTCGACATCGACGACTTTCGGGGACTCAACGACCACCATGGGCGCGAGGTCGGCGACGCCGTGCTGCGGGCGCTCGGAGGGGCACTGCGCGACGCCTTCCGCGGCGAGGACGTCGTCTTCCGCGGGGATGGGGACGAGTTCGTCATCGCGATGTACGGCATGCAGGAGTTCGATGCCCGGGAGCGCGTCGGCGCCCTTCTGGAGAGCGTCCGCGAACATGAGCTGCCGGGCGGCGTGCGCGTCACGCTCAGCGCCGGACTGGCGGGCTTTCCGCGCGATGGCCAGGCGGTCGAGACGCTCTATCGCGCGGCCAGTCGCGCGATGCGTCGCGCGAAGACGGCGGGGCGTGATCGGGTGAGGGCGGCCGATGACGTGGCGAGCGACGACCCGGAGACGGTTGACGTCGTCCTCGTCGAGGATGACGGCGCTCTGGCGGCGCTCCTGCGGGAGTCCTTCCAGACGCGGGGCTACGCGGTGCACGTGATCGAGGACGGAGATCAGGCGCTGGCCCAACTCGGCGGCGCCCATCCAGCCGTCGTCGCCGCCGTGATCATCCTCGACTGGGATCTACCCGGGCTCGAAGGCATCGACGTCCTGCGCTCGCTGGCGGCCGGCGGGCTGCTCGACCGCAGCCGCGTGATCATGCTCACCGCCCGGACGAGCGAACGAGAGGTCCTCCAGGCGCTGGAGGCCGGGGCGATCGACCACGTGGCCAAGCCGTTCAGCGTGCCGGTGCTCATGCAGCGCGTTCGCCGCGCGATGGATCGCTGAGCGCGGCGGGCCTTGATCTCCCAGCATGTCGTCGTCCTCGCCGTCGTGGTCGAGTGCGGCGTCTTGGCCTTCGCCTTCCTGCTCCTCTTCCTGCACGGCGCCACCGCTCGGGTGCGCCGGCGCCTACTCGCCCGGCGTGTTGCCGACTGGCGGGCGCAGCTCATCCGGACGGGCAACGACGACGAGGAAGGGGCCGGCGTACCAAGGGACGTTCCCCGCCTTCCCCTGCGCGAGCATCTCGAGATCCTCTGCGCTCTGCGCCCGAGCATCGCCGGGGCCGGCCGCGATCGAGTGCTCGCCATGGCGATCGCCTCCGGGCTGATGCGTCGCGGCGAGCGGATGTGCGCGAGTCGGCTCTGGCAGCGCCGGCTGCGAGGCGTGCGCCTGCTCACCCTCCTCGGGTGCGGCGAGACCTGCGTGCCGCCGCTGCTGAACGACCGCCGCCCACTGGTGCGGTCCCAGGCCGTCGTGTGGGCCGCAGACCACGCTGACCCGGCGCTCGTCGGCCGGCTCGTCGAGCTCCTCGGCCACCCCGAGATCGTGGCACCGTTCACCGTGCGCGACGCCCTCCAGCGGATCGGCCGGCCGGCGGTAGGGCCGCTGGTCGAGCACCTGCGGCAAGCCACCGGGCCCGCCGCCCAGGAGCCACTGCGCGTCGCCGACGATCTTGCCGACCCCCGCATGCTCGGAGCGGCCCTGAGGTTGAGCGACGACGACGAACCCGGGTCACGCGCCGGAGCCGCTCGACTGCTGGGCGCCCTGGGGGGCGCCGAGGCGGTCGAGACGCTTGGCCGGATGCTCGAGGATCCGGAGGAGACTGTCCGGACCGGCGCCGCGCAGGGTCTGGGCCGCAGCGGACACTGGGCGGCCGGCCCGGCTCTGGCCGGCCGTCTGTGCGACCCGGCGTGGGAAGTCCGCCGCGCCGCCGCCCTCGCCTTGCGATCCTTCGGCAGCCCCGGTGTCCTGCTCCTGCGCCGGGCGCTCAGGGATTCAGACAGCCACGCACGTGACATGGCTCGGCAGACCCTCGACCTGCCGGAGGTGGCGGTCCGGTGATGCGCGCCTCGATCGAATCTCTGACGCGCGAGATCCTGGTCGTCCAGCAATGGTCGATCCTCAGCTACTTCGTCGTGGTCAACACGATCCTGCTCATCCTCCTGGTGGCCTCGGCGCTGGAGCTGCGCTGCCACCGCAGGGAGGTCTGGCTGGAGAGCGACTGGCGGATCCTCAGCTCGCCGGCTGCGCCGACCATCTCCATGCTGGCGCCCGCCTACAACGAGGCGACCACGGTCAGCGAGAGCGTCCGTTCCCTGCTCACCCTTCGCTACCCGAACCTCGAGGTCGTGCTCGTCAACGACGGTTCCAGCGACGCGACCATCGACGTCCTGCGCCGCGACTTCGAGCTCGTTCCGATACTCCCGATCTACCGGCGAAGCGTCGAGTCGGCGCTCATCCGCGGGATCTACCGCTCGCGGGTGCGGCCCGACCTGGTGGTGGTGGACAAGGAGAACGGTGGCAAGGCCGACGCGCTCAACGCCGCTCTGAACATCGCGAGCGGCGAGCTCGTATGTGCGATCGACGCCGACACGATCATCGAGCCGGACGCGATGATCAAGATGGCCCGCCCCTTCATCGCCGTGAACGGACACCTGGTCGTCGCCGCCGGAGGCACGATCCGGGCGGTGAATGGCTCCAAGGTTCTGCAGGGACGCGTCGTCGAACCCCACACGCCGCGCCAGTTCGTTCCGGCGGTCCAGGCGGTGGAGTATCTCCGGGCCTTTCTCACCGGCCGCCTCGGCTGGAACCGCCTAGGCGGAAACCTGATCATCTCGGGAGCGTTTGGGATCTTCCGGCGCCAGGCCACGATCGATGCCGGAGGCTATGAACGCAACACGGTCGGCGAGGACATGGAGCTCGTAGCGCGCCTGCGCAAGCGGGGGATCGAGTCCAACGGGCCCCGCCGGGTCGAGTTCATACCCGACCCGGTGGCATGGACCGAGGTGCCCGAGTCGCTGCGCGTCCTCGGCCGCCAGCGCGACCGCTGGCACCGTGGCCTGGCCGACGTGCTCTGGCGCCATCGTCACGTCCTGTTCAACCCTCGCTACGGATCGCTGGGTCTGCTCGCCTTCCCCTACTTCCTCTTCATCGAGCTGCTGGCCCCGGTCGTCGAGATCCTCGGGCTCCTCGGACTCATCGCCGGGCTGACGCTCCACGTTGTGGACACGCACTTCGCCATCTTGTTCATGTTGGCGGCCTACGGCCTCGGGCTCGCCATGACCGTCCTCACACTCGCCCTCGAGGAGTGGGGCTACCGCGGGTACGGGGGCCTGCGAGAACGGCTGCTGCTGCTGTTCTTCGCGCTCTTGGAGCCGCTCGGCTACCGCCAGTTGACCGCGATCTGGCGCATCCGCGGGCTGGTCAAGTACCTGCGCGGACGCACCGAATGGGGAGTGATGACGCGCACCGGCTTTGTCGCGGCCGAAGGCGCAGGCGAGGGAACCGTCGGCCCCTGATCAGAGGGTTGGCGCGTTGGCCCCGCGCCTGGGTACAGCTTGTGCTCGGCCAGCCGATACCGAGACTCGAGCGGCCTTGCACCGACGCACCTCGCCGGGCCGCAACGCTGCCGTGAACGATCTGCTCGCTGCTACAGCAGCGCCAGCCAGACGTAGTAGCCGACGACGACCGTGAACATCACGGCGTCGAGGCGGTCCAGCGCGCCCCCATGCGGGCCGAACAGGCGGCCGGTGTCCTTCGTGCCCGCATCGCGCTTGACGTAGGACTCGAAGAGGTCGCCGAGCGGGGCCGCGATCGCCACGCCGAGGCCCAGCAGCAGCGCGTCGGTGCCCGACAGCCAGTCCTGGTAGAGCCCCGCGAGCCACGTCGCGAGCACCGCGGTCGCCATGCCGATCGCGAGGCCCTCGACGGTCTTGTTGGGTGACACGCTCGGCGCCAGCCTGCGCTGGCCGAACCAGCGCCCGCCGATGTACGCGCCGCTGTCGCCGACGAACGTGCCGACGAGGATGTCGACGAGGATGCCGCCGCCGTGTGGCAACTCGCGCAGCAGCACACCGTGGGCGAAGGACAGGCCGATCCAGGCGACGCCGAAGACCGTCAGGGCCATGCCCAGCGTGCCGGCTCGCCGCTGCGCGAGCGTGACCGCGAACAGCACGGGAAAGACGGCCATCGCGGCCAGCAGCACGTGGAAGTCGTCGCCGGCGTAGGCGGCGACGATGACGCCCGCGATGCCGAGGAAGCCGGCGAGGCGGACCGGCTCGAGGTCCGCGTAGAGGTCGAACAGCTCGCCGAGGCAGAGGATCGCCAGCACGAGCAGTGCCAGCATGAACCAGATCCCTCCGAGCGCGATGATCGTCGAGGCGAACGCGATCGCGGGGATCGCGACGACGATCCGCGCGGTCAGCTCGGAGCGGCCGGTCCCGCGCGGGCGGACCCTGCGCTCCCGCCCGGCGCGCGGACCCGGCCGGCGGGCGGGGACCGGTCGGCCGCGCGTTGCCATCAGCGCCCGCCGAAGCGCCGCCGGCGCGCGCTGAACTCGGCCAGGCATGCCTCGAAGGCGGCGCGGTCGAAGTCCGGCCACAGCTCGTCGCGGAAGACGAGCTCGGAGTAGGCGGACTGCCACATGAGGTAGTTGCTCAGCCGACGCTCGCCGCTCGTGCGGATGATGAGGTCCGGGTCGTGCATCTCGGGCGCGTACAGCAGCGCCTTGAAGTCGTCCTCGTCGCCGCCCTCGAAGCGGCGCGCCGCGTCGATGATCTCCGCCCGCCCGCCGTAGTTGAAGGCGACGAACAGCGTGATGCGCTCGTTGGCGTCCGTGAGCTCCTCGGCCCAGGCCATCTGCTCCAGCAGGGCAGGATCGACGCCCTCGCGGCGGCCGATGAAGCGCATGCGCACGCCCTGCTCGTGCAGCTCGGGCGTCTCCTCGACGATGCGCTCGGCGAACATCGCCATCAGCGCCATCACCTCCTCCTCGGGCCGCGACCAGTTCTCGGTCGAGAACGAGTAGACCGTCAGCTCGAGCACGCCCAGCTCGACGGCGTCGCGCAGGCGTGCCTTGACGGTGTCGGCGCCGGCTTGGTGGCCGTCGGCGACGGGCAGGTCGCGCGCCTTCGCCCAGCGCCCGTTGCCGTCGGTGATGATCGCGACGTAGCGCGCCGCGTCGCCGGGATCCGCGGTCACTAGACCTCGAGGATCTCTTCTTCCTTGCCCTTCAGCAGCCCTTCGAGGTCGGCGATCCGCGAGTCGGTCAGCTTCTGCAGCTCGCCCTCGGCGCGGTGCTCCTCGTCCTCGCCGACATCGCCCTCGTCCTTGAGCTCGCGCAGGTCGTGCATGACGTCGCGGCGGACGTTGCGAATCGCGATCCGCCCCTCCTCGGCGATGTGACGGACCATCTTCACGAACTCCTTGCGGCGCTGCTCGGTGAGCTGCGGGATCACGAGCCGGATGATGTTGCCGTCGTTGTTGGGCGTGAGGCCGAGGTTGGCCTCCGTGATGCCCTTCTCGATCGCCTTCAGCGTCGACTTGTCGAAGGGCTGCACGGTGAGCATCTGCGCCTCGGCGGCGTTGATCGTCGCCAGCTGCTTCAGCGGGGTTGACGAGCCGTAGTAGTCGACGTGGACGCGGTCCAGCAGCGCCGGGCTGGCGCGACCGGTGCGCACGGAGCTGAACTCCCCGTTCGTCGCGTCGACGGACTTGCGCATGCGCTCGTCCGCATCGGCCAGCAGCTCGTCGATCAGCTCACTCATCTCGCGTCACCACCACCGTTCCCACCTGTTCGCCCGACACTATCCGCTCGATGTTGCCCTCGTCGTTCATGTTGAAGACGTACAGCGGCATGTGGTTCTCGGCGCACAGCGTAAGCGCCGTGTAGTCCATCACGCGCAATCCGCGTCGCAGCGCGTCCATGTGGCTGATCTCCGGGATCAGGACGGCGTCGGCGTCCTTGCGCGGGTCGGCGGACAGGACGCCCTCGACACCGTTCTTCGCCATCAGGATCGCCTCGGCGTGGATCTCGACGGCGCGCAGGGCCGCGGCAGTGTCGGTCGTGAAGAACGGGTTGCCGGTTCCCGCCGCGAAGATCACGACGCGGCCCTTCTCGAGGTGGCGCATCGCGCGCCGGCGGATGTACGGCTCGGCGACCTCCGAGATGGTGATCGCCGACTGCACGCGGGTGTTGACCGACTGCTGCTCGAGCGCGTCCTGCAGCGTCAGCGCGTTGAGCACGGTCGCGAGCATGCCCATGTAGTCGGCGGTCGCGCGGTCCATGCCGGCCGCCGCACCCCTCAGGCCGCGGTAGATGTTGCCCGCGCCGACGACGATCGCGATCTCCACGCCGCGCTCGCGCACGGCGGCGACCTGGGCGGCCACGGCGCGGACCCGCTCGGGATCCGTGCCGTACTCGAGCTCACCCATCAGGGCCTCGCCCGACAGCTTCAGCAGGACCCGTCCAAACACCGGTGGGGTCGTGCCGGCCACCTCGGAGTGGTCCTACTCGCCGACCGCGAAGCGGGTGAAGCGGCGCACGACGATGTTCTCGCCGGTCTGCCTGGAGAGCTCTGCGCGCAGCTCCTCGATCGTCTTGCCGTCGTACTTGTCGCCGTTGACGTGCGGCTGCTTGAGCAGCACCGTCTCTTCCATCCACTTGCGCAGCTTGCCCTCGGCGATCTTCTCGCGGACGTTCTCGGGCTTGTCGGCGGCCTGCTGCTCGAAGACGCGCAGCTCCGCCTCGCGGGCCTGCGCGTCGATCTGATCCTCCGAGACGTAGCGCGTTTGCGGAGAGGCCGCGACGTGCATCGCGATCTCGCGCGCGAACGCCACGAAGTCGTCGTTGCGCGCGACGAAGTCGGTGTTGCAGTCGACCTCGACGAGCACGCCGACCTTGCCGTTGGAATGGATGTAGGACTGCACGGTGCCCTCGGTCGCCTCGCGGCCGGCGAGCTTGCCGATCTTGTTGCCGAGCTGCACCTTCAGCAGCTCGAGCGCGGCGTCCAGGTCGCCGTCGGTCTCGACCAGCGCCCGCTTGCAATCCATCATGCCCGCGCCGGTCTGGTCGCGCAGGGCCTTGACGTCCTTCGCGCCGATGGTGCTCACGGTGCGTCCTTTGTCTGCGCGGGGGCTGCCGGCGACACTGCCTCATCTGCCGCGACGGGCTCCTCGGGCGGCGAGGCCGGATCCGGCGTCGGATCCTCGGCAGGCGGCGCGGGATCGGGCGAGGTGCCCGTTGCGTCGTCGTCCTGTGGCGGTGCGGTCTCCGATGCGGCCGCCTGCGGCACCTTCGGATCGGGCTTCGGGCGACCAGTCGCCTGCACGGCCGCGGCGACCTCCGCCTCGGCGGCCTGACGGTCGCCACCGCCCTTGGCCTGCACCTTTGCCGCCTGCGCTTGCGCGGGGGCCGCGGGCGCCGGCGCAGCGGCGGGCGCCTCCGGGGGCAGCGGAGCGGGAGCGGTCTTCCTGGATACCGGCGCCGGCTTCGTCTTCGCGGCCGGCTTCGTCTTCGCGGCCGGCTTCGGCGTGGCGGGCGGCGACGGGGCCGGCGCCTCGGCAGCCGGCTCGGCCACCGGTGCAGCAGCGGCCTCGGCGGCAGCCTTGGCGGCCGCTGCGGCCTCGCGCTCGGCGGACTCGCGCGCCTCCTTCTCCTCGGCCTCGCGTCGCGCACGCTCCTCGGCGGCGAGGCGCTGCTGCTCCTCTGCCTCCTTGCGCGCCTGCTCCTCCTGTGCGCGGAAGACCGTCGAGCCCTCGCCGACGACGTCGCCGATCGAGTTGATGATCAACGCGCACGAGCGGATCGCGTCGTCGTTGCCCGGGATGACGTACTCGATGCCGTCCGGATCGCAGTTGGTGTCGACGAGGCCGATGATCGGAATCCGCAGGCGCTGCGCCTCGCGGACGGCGATCTCCTCGACCTTGAGATCGATGACGACCATCGCGTTCGGCGGCCGCGTCATGTTCTTCACGCCGCCGAGGTTCGCGCGCAGCTTTGTGAGGTCGGCGAGAGCCGCCATCCGCTCGCGCGTGGGCAGCAGCGCGAGCTGGCCGTCGGCCTCGTAGCGCTCGAGGTCGTGCAGGCGCTTGATGCGCTGGTTGATCGTCTGGAAGTTCGTCAGCAGGCCGCCGAGCCAGCGATGGTTGACGTAGGGCATGCCGGACTTCTCGGCCGCCTCCTTGACCGCGTCGCGGGCCTGCTTCTTCGTGCCGACGAACAGCACGGTGCCGCCCTTGTGGGCGACCTGGGACGCGAACTCCTGTGCCTGACGGAGCAGCTGCTCCGTCTTGAGGAGGTCGATGACGTAGATGCCGCCGTTCTCACCGTGGATGAAACGACGCATCTTGGGGTTCCAGCGGCGGGTCTGGTGGCCGAAGTGCACGCCGGCCTCCAGCAGCTCCTTGATCCCAATCTGGGCCATGGGTCCTGCTCCTTGATCGATGCTGCGTGGGTACTCGGCCCGCCGGCACGAGCGGAACCCGACTCAGCTGTCGGGCAGGACCGCGTCGCTGACCCCGGCGGGGTCGTTTGACATCGAGCCGACAAGTTTACGCAAGGTTTCGCGGCGAGCTTCGTTGAAGGGCATGCGAACGAGTCCTCCCTTCCCCTACCTCCGGTGGGCTCGAGCGCGATGTTGGGTTGGCGAGGCGGCCTGTTCATGGCCGTCTCGCCGCACTCAATCTCGCCCGGCTGCCGCGAGCGCCAGATCGAGGTCCGCCGGCAGCGCCGACGTCACGTCGACCGCCGTGCCCGCGATCGGGTGCTCGAACGCCAGTCGCGCGGCGTGCAGGAACTGGCGCCGCAGGGCGTAGAGGCCGGCCGTGCCGTAGTCGGGGTCGCCGCACACGGGATGGCCGATCGCCTGCAGGTGGACGCGGATCTGATGGGTGCGGCCGGTCTGCAGGCGCACGCGCAGCAGCGTCGTCTGCGCCAGCGCGAGCTCGATCTCGAAGTGCGTGATCGCCGCCTTGGGCACGTCGGTGTCCGTCGACATCCGGGTGCGCACACGGCGGTCGCGGCCGATCGGCGCCTCGATCGTTCCCGAGCGCGCGGGCGGCCGGCCCTCGACGAGCGCGAGGTACTCGCGGCGCAGGGCGCGCGCCGCCAGCGCCGCCTTCAGCGCGCGATGGACCTCGTCGCTCTTGGCGACGACCAGCAGCCCCGACGTGTCGCGGTCGAGGCGGTGAACGATCCCGGCGCGCCAATCCTCGTCGCCGCCGGCGATGCGGCCGGCGAGCGCCTGCGAGAGCGTGCCCTGGCGGTGGCCGCGCGCGGGATGCACGACGACCCCGGCGGGCTTGTCGACGACGATCAGGTGCTCGTCCTCGAAGGCGACCTCGAACGGCGCGACGGCGGCGTCCGGCTCGGGTGCGCTTGGGGCCTGCTCCCCGAGCACGGCGACGGATTCTCCGCCGCGCACGCGCTGGCCCTTGCGAGCGGCCGCCCCGTCAACGTGCACGAGCCCCGCCGCGATCAGCCGCGCGGCCTGCGAGCGCGACCCCAGCGGTCCGGCGAGAAACGCGTCGAGGCGCTCGCCCGCGGCCTCAGGCGGGACGTCGAGCAGCATCCTCACGCCACATGACGAACAGCAGCACGATCACGCCGATCGTGATCGCGGAGTCCGCCACGTTGAAGGCCGGCCAGTACGGAAGCTTGACGAAGTCGATGACGGCGCCCTCGCGCAGGCGGTCGACGATGTTGCCGAGCGCCCCGCCGAGCAGCAGCCCCGTCGGCAGCCAGATCCACGGCCGCGACCCGTTGCGCGCGAAGTACACGACGAGCGCGATCACCGCCAGCGCGATCACGACGCCGACGATCAGCCCGCCATTCTGCAGCTGTCCGAAGGCGACGCCGGAGTTGCGCACGTTGACGAGCTTGATGCCGGCGAACAGGTCGCGCTGCTCGCCGCGCTCAAGCGACGACGTCACGAGCGCCTTGACGGCCTGGTCGGCGATCAGCACGCAGGCGAGGACGAGGCCGGCACGACCCCAGGCGCCCGGCGGTGTGGTTGCCCTCACCCGTGGATGAGGGGAACGAGAATCGAGCGGCCGACGATCGACAGCAGCAGGATCGCGAAGATCGGGCTGATGTCGATCGGGCCGATCGGCGGGATGAAGCGGCGGAAGATCCCCAGGTAGGGCTCGCACACCTGTGCCAGGAAGCCGAGCACCGCGCTGGACCAGCGCGAGTACGGGATCCGCCCGCCGAACGAGAAGATCAGCGACGTCAGGATGTAGGCGAAGATCAGCAGGATGTAGACGAGCAGCAGCGCGTCGACGAAGTTCGCGACCGACTCGCGCACCGTCGCGGCGATGATCAGCCCGTCGGTCATCGGGCGAGCACCGCCTGCATCGCATCGTCGAATGCGGCGCGCAGCCCGGCATGCTCGAGCGCGGCCAGCCCGCGCGCCGTCGAGCCGCCCGGCGACATGACCGAGCGGCGTACCGCGAGCGTGTCCATGTCGCGCGCCTGCAGCAGCGCCGCGGTACCGGCGAGGTTCGCGGCGACGAGCTCGCCCGCGACGTGGGCCGGCAGGCCGGCTCGCACGGCGGCGTCGACCTGCGCCTCCGCGACGAGCGCGATGTACGCCGGCGCGCAGCTCATGACCCCCATCGCAACGTCGATCTGGGCCTCGTCGACCGTGACGACCGTTCCGACGCGGGCGAACAGCGCGAGCGCCTGTGCTTCGAGCTCGCGATCGGCGCCCGCGTCGCGCGCGTGGCAGCTCACGCCCTGGCGCACCTCGACGGGCACGCTCGGGAGCATCCGCACGACCGGGGTTCCGCCGTAGGCGGCGCGCAGCGCGGCAAGCGGCACGCCGCCGAGGATCGAGATCACGCCCTTGGCTGCACCGCCGATCTCCGTGGCGACGCGCTCCAAACCCGCGGGCTTGTGGCACAGCAGCACGACGTCGGCGCGCTGCGCGAGCTGCGCGTTGGACTCCACGACCTCGCCGCCGAGCTCGGCGACGAGAGCCTCGGCGCGCGGGACGAACGCGTCGTGCACGAGCACCGGGTCACCCCAGCCCCGCGCCAGCGCGACCGCCATGTTGCCCGCCCCGATGAGCCCGATCTGCATCGCCATGAGTATGAAGGAGCCCTCACCCGGGCCGCGGCCGCGCAGCAGGAGCCGCGATCGGCGTCAGGACTGGTTGAAGAAGCCCTTCTCGATCAGCTCGGCGCGCTCCTCGGCGCTGATCTGCACGTTGCGCGGGGTCAGCATGAAGACCTTGCTGGCGATCCGCTGCATGCCGCCGTCGAGCGCGTAGGTCAGTCCGCTGGCGAAGTCGATCAGGCGCTTGGCGAGCTCACCGTCGGTGCCCTGCAGGTTCAGCACGACCGGGATCGCCTGCTTGAACTTGTCGGCGACCTGCTGCGCGTCGTTGAAGGACTTCGGGATCACGAGGTGCACGCGGACCTCGCCGTTGCGCGGCCGCTCGACGGGACGCAGCACGGTCGTCGGTCGCCCGCGCGGCTCGTCGTCGGGAAAGATGTCGTCGAAGTCGTCGCGGCGCGGGCGGCGGGGCGCAAGGCGGCGAACGCTCGGCGCGCGCTCGCGATCGTCCATCTCGGGCTCGGGCGCGGGAGCGGGCGGCCGCTCGCGATCGCGACGGCTCTCGGCCTGGCGGTGCTGCTCGCGCTCCTCGGCGTACTCGTCGACGTAGCCGCGTTCCTCGGCCAGGCCGAAGTACACGAGCGCGCGATGCCAGCTGTCCCTGAACGCCATGGTCGCTGGAAGGTTAGACCCCGAGCGGCGTTCTCCTGCAATCTCAGCGAAACAGTCGTGTGCCGATCCGCACGATCGTCGCGCCCTCCTCGACGGCGACCTCGAAGTCCTGCGTCGTGCCCATCGACAACGTGGCGAGGCCGCGCTCGTCCGCGAGATCGCGCAGCGCGGAGAACCAGCGCCGGTTCTCGCCGGGGTCCTCGGCACGCGGCGCCATCGTCATCAGGCCCTCGACGGGCACGGGACATCGCTCGACGAAGGCATCGAGGCCGGCGGGTGCGATCCCGCTCTTGCCGTCCTCGCCGGCGACGTTGACCTCGACGAGCACGCGCAGCCCGGCTGGCGCGTGGCGGCCGAGCTGCTCGAGCGCGGACTCCGTGCTCAGCGAGTGGATCAGGCGCACGAGCGGAGCGACGAGCTTGACCTTGCGGCTCTGCAGGTGGCCGATGAAGTCCCACCGGAACGCGTCGCCGTGGGCGGCGACCTTCGCCTGCAGGTCCTGCGCACGGTTCTCGCCGATGACCGTGACGCCTGCCTGCGCCAGCACGCCGAGGTCCGCGACGGCCACGTACTTGCCCGCGACGACGATCTTGACGCCGGCGCCGTCGCGTCCCGCACGGGCGGCTGCGGCATCGATGCGCTCGCGCACCTCGGCGAGGTTGCGGCGCACGCGCTCGGCATCCAGGCCTGCGATCAGCTCGGCCACGTGCGACCCGAGTCCCGCCATACGACGCCGGCCTGGCGCCCGGTCGTGGCGCCATCGCGACGATGGGAGAACAGCAGGCCGCGCGGCGCGCACAGCGTGCAGATCCCGACGTCGGCGATCTCGCGGGCCCCGGCCCGTTGCAGCTGGCGCCGTGCCACGAGCTTGAGGTCGGCGTTGTCGCCGCGGCGGGCAGCGGGGCCGTAGGACGCAAACGCGGCGTGCACCTCGGGCCCGGTCTCATAACAGCAGGCGCCCGCACCGGGGCCGATCGCCGCGTGCACCTCGCGCGCACCGAGCTCGCGCAGCGCTCGAACGCCCTCGGCCACGACGCCGCCGGCGAGGCCGCGCCAGCCCGCATGGACGATCGCCACCGCCTCCTCGGCGATGAGCGCGATCGGCAGGCAGTCGGCTGTCAGGACGATCGCCGCGACGCCTCCAAGCGCGGTCGCCTGGCCGTCGGCCTCCACCATCTCCTGCGGCTCCCCGGACAGCTGTGCAACCCGCCGCACAACCGTGCCGTGGACCTGCATTCCCTGCAGCGTCCGCTCGCGGGCGATGCCGGTCAGCGCGGCCAGGCGGTCGCGGTTGGCGCTCACGGCAGCGGGATCGTCGGCGGTCAGCAGGCCGAGGTTCAGCGTGTCGTAGGGTGCCGCGGAGACGCCGCCGCGCCGCGTCGTGAACAGCGCTCGCCCGCCCGGCAGCACGCAGCCGATCTGCTCGCCGACCCAGGCGAACCGTGCCGGAAGGTCGAGGACCGGGGCAGGCGATCGATCGGCGGGCACCGGCTTGGAGGCCACCGGGCTGTTGTAGCAGGCGCTCAGCGCAGCGCCGTCGCGAGCTGGGCCGCTCGGTCGTCTGCGAGCTCGCCGTCGAGCAGCAGGTCGAGCGTCGCGGACAGCCGCCGTCCGATCTGTGGCCCGCGCGGCACGCCTGCGCCGAGCAGGTCGTCGCCGTCGATCCGCAGTGCGACGTGGCGCAGCTCGTCCAGCCAGCGCCGCACGGGCTCGGCCGCACCGCCCGCGCCCGCGAGCACGACGGCCTCGACCGGCAGGCACCTGAGGACGTGCGCGAGCTGCGATGCGCGCCGGGCGGCGAGCGCTTCGCTCGCGATCGCCGGCGCGCGGGCGGCCGCTCGCAGCACGGCGCGCTCGGCCGCGCTGAAGTCCAGGCCGGCGAGCCGCTGGTCGGCGTCGCCGGCGACGACGTCGAGCGCGGCCGCGAGCACGACGAGGTCCGCGCGCCCCTCGCCGTCCGGCAGCAGCCGCAGCGCGGCCTCGACCCGGTCGCGGTCGGGGGCAAGCCATGGCGCGAGCCCGAGGCGCACAGCGTGTTCGAGCGCCGCGACCGGGTCGGGCTCGCGCAGCGCCAGGCGCAGCTCGTTGCCGATCCGCGCTCGCGACACGCGCTCAGGTGCGCCGCCGGCGACGGCCTCGGCGGCCAGCCGGGCGGTGTGCGGCTCGAGCTCGAAGCCCAGCCGCGCCGCGTAGCGGGCGATCCTCCACAGCCGCGTCGGATCGTCCCGGAAGCTCGCGTCGTGCAGCACCCGCAGGCGCCGCGCCTGCAGATCGTCGAACGCATGGCCGGCGCAGCGCAGCTCGCCGCCGCCGAGGTCCAGCGCGATCGCGTTGATCGTGAGGTCGCGGCGGCGCAGGTCCTCCTCGATGCTCGCGGCCCGTACGACGGGCAGCGCGCCCGGGTGCACGTAGTCCTCGGCGCGCGCGGCGGCGAGGTCCCAGCGGCAGTCGCCGTCGCGCACCGTCACCGTGCCGAAGCGCTCGTGCGTCGCGGTCACGGTCCCGAGCGCCGCGGCGAGCGCGTCGACGTCGCCCTCGACGACGACGTCGAGCTCGCGCGGGACGCGGCCCAGCAGCAGGTCGCGGACGGCGCCGCCGACGAGGTGCACGCCGCCCGCGGCGCCCGCGGCGTCCAGCAGCCGGCGGCCGCACGCAAGCCGGCGCAGACGGTCGAGCAGATCCTCCATCGCGACAGTCTCGCGCTTGTGCACCGGCGGACGGCGGGCGCGCGGTCTCTACCATCCACGGGGTGATCCCTTCGCCCCGCCGCGTGCGAACGCTCGCGCGGCTCGCGCTTGGGGTCGTGGTCCTCGTTCTCGTCGCCGCGCCGCTGGTGCTCGGCCGGGAGGGCGATGTCTCGAACTCCGACGTCGCGTTCATCGAGACGACGCCGAGTGTCCCCACCGCGGCCGTTGCGCGCGTGGACCCTCGCCGCCACCCCGCCGACGACCGCTTCGAGTGGCCCATCTACGGGTTCACGAAGGCGCGCACCCACCACCTGGCACTGAAGGCCGGGCCGCGCCCGCCCTACCGCCAGGCATGGGCCTACCGCGGCAAGGTGCTGCTCGAGTTCGCGCCGGTGCTGTGCGGGCGCAAGATCTACTTCATGAAGAACAACGCGGCCCTATACGCGCTCTCGCGACGGACGGGCAAGCCGCGCTGGAAGCGCAGGCTCGGCGAGCTCGCGGCGGCGTCGCCGGCCTGCGGGCGAGGCGTGATCTACGCGGTCGTGCTCGAGCGCTCGCGCGGCTCGAAGGGCGGTCGCGTCGTCGCCGTCACCGCGAAGTCCGGAAAGACGCTGTGGTCGCGCAAGCTCCCCAGCCGCGCCGAGTCCTCCCCCCTGCTCCACCGCGGCCGGCTGTACTTCGGCACGGAGAACGGGACCGTCTACGCGCTGCGCGCCAGGGATGGCCGGGTTCGCTGGACCTACCGGGCCAGCGGGGCGGTGAAGGGGGCGATCGCGCTGGACGCCGGCAAGCTCTACTTCGGCGACTACGGCGGCCGAGTCCACGCGATCCGCCGCTCGGATGGCAAGAAGCTGTGGCGGGTGCAGCCGTCCAAGCGCCTGTTCGGCGTCGGACGGGGCAACTTCTACTCGTCGGCGGCCGTGAGCTACGGGCGCGTCTACATCGGCAGCACGAACGGCAGCGTCTACTCCTTCTCGACGGCCGCAGGCAAGCTCGCCTGGCGCACGCGTACGGGCGGCTACGTCTATGCCTCCCCGGCCGTCGGCACGCCTTCCGGCGGGCGGCCGACCGCCTTCGTCGGCTCGTACGACGGCCGCTTCTACGCGCTCGACGCGCGCAGCGGCAAGCCGCGCTGGGTGCGCTCGCTGGGCAAGAAGATCTCGGGTGCCGCGACGCTCGTCGGAGACCTCGTGTTCGTCTCCGATCTGGGCAAGCGCACGACCTGGGCGCTCGGCGCGAAGACGGGCGCAACGGTCTGGAAGACGCGACGCGGCGGCTTCAACCCCGTCATCAGCGACGGCCGGCGCATCTACTTCGCCGGCTTCTCCTCGCTGTTCGCGCTCGATCGCAGGGGCCGACCGTTCGACGCTCGCCCCCGCCGCAAGGTACGCGTCACGACCAGCGCGCGCGCGCAGGCGACGCGCAGCGCGCGGCTGCGCGCAAACGGGGCACGACGGGCGCGCGCGGACCGCCGCGCCCGCGCGGACCGCCGTGCGCGCTCGGCGCGGCGCGCACGCGCTCGGCGCGCGCGCAGCCTGTCGCTGCGCTTCTCCCTGCACGGTCACAGCCACGCGCGTCGCTCGGGCTCACCGCCGCCGCGCTGCCATCGCCATCGCCACGTCTACGACGTGCGCGGCAGGACGCTCGCGCTCATGCACGATCACTGTCACAAGCACGTCCGCCGGCGCTGAGCGCGGTCACATCCGCACCGCGATGCCGGCCGCCGCGAGATGTGCCTTCGCCTCGCGCACGCGGAAGGTGCCGTAGTGGAAGATCGAGGCCGCCAGCGCCGCGTCGGCGCCGGCCTGCAGGGCCTCCGCGAGGTGCTCGAGCGTGCCCGCACCGCCCGAGGCGATCACCGGGACGCCGACGGCCGCGCTGACCGCGCTCGTGAGGTCAAGGTCGTAGCCGCCGGTCGTGCCGTCTCCGTCCATGCTCGTCAGCAGGATCTCGCCGGCCCCGCGCCGCACGGCCTCGCGCGCCCAGTCCACGACGTCGATTCCGGTCGCGGTGCGCCCGCCGGCCACGTAGACCTCCCATCCCCCGGCAGCGCCGGGGCGGCGCTTGCAGTCGATCGCGAGCACGACGCACTGCGCGCCGAAGACGTCCGCCAGCTCGCCGACGAGCTGCGGCCGGGCGACCGCCGCCGAGTTGACCGACACCTTGTCCGCACCGGCGTCGAGCACGCCCTGGGCGTCGGACGCCGAGCGGATCCCGCCGCCGATGGTGAACGGGATGAAGACGTTCTCCGCGACGCTGCGGGCGAGCTCGACGACCGTCTCGCGCTTGTCGCTGGTCGCGGTGATGTCGAGGAAGACGAGCTCGTCGGCGCCCTCCGCGTCGTAGTGCGCGGCGAGCTCCACGGGGTCGCCCGCGTCGCGGATGTCGACGAAGTTCGTGCCCTTCACGACGCGGCCGCCGTCGACGTCGAGGCACGGGATGACGCGCTTGAGGTGCACCCGTCGAGCGTAGAGCAGAGATCGTTTCAGATCGCGGCGGACCTGCCGATACAGGCGCCACCGTGGCCCTCCCCGACAGCTTCGCCTCCACCCCTTCGAGCAGGCCTCGCGCGAGCGCGCCCGCAGCGACGATCGTCGCTGCCGGCCTCCTGCTGATCGCGCCGATCGTGCTGTGGGCGCTGTTCGGCGACGGCGATCCGCTGCACGCGGCCGAGGTCGCGCTCGGCGCGGCGATCCTCTGCTGGGCGGTCGGCCAGCGCTCGGGCCGCGGATCGCAGCCGGCGCCTGCCCCGGCGCCCCCGGCCCCCAGCCGTCATGTGACACCGCCGGCTGTCTGCAACGAGGTCCCGGACCGCCCGGCGGGTGCTTCGCGGCTGTCACGCGACGTCGGCTGCACCGCCTCGGAGAATGCGCTCGAACGCCGCTCGGCGCGCCGGCGCACGCGTCCTTGAGCGCGCCGCTAGATGCCGTCGAGCGCCGCCTGCCCCTCGGCGATCGTGAAGCGCCGCTCGTAGAGCGCCTTGCCGACGATCACGCCGGCGAGGTTCACCTGCCGCAGCCCGGCCAGCGCGAGGAGATCCTCGCGCCTGCCGATGCCGCCGGAGTACATGAAGCGCCCGCGCACGACCTCGGCGACGCGCCGCACCTCGTCGAGGTCGGGACCCTCGAGCATGCCGTCCTTGTCGACGTTCGTGAAGACGAACGCGCGCACGCCGCGGTCCTGCATCCGCGCGATCACGGCGTCGGCGGGCAGCGTCGTCGTCTGCGTCCAGCCCGCCGTCGAGACGAAGCCCCCGCGCGTGTCGACCGAGACGACCGTCCGCTCGGCGTACTGCGCGACGACCTCGTCGAGGAAGTCGACGTCGGTGAAGGCGGCGGTGCCGAGGATCACGCGTGCCGCGCCCGCGCCGATCGCCCCGCGGACGGCCTCGATCGAGCGCAGGCCGCCGCCGTACTGCACGGGCACGCCGAGCTCGCCCGCGATGCGCTTCAGGTGATGCAGGTTCTGCGGGGTGCCGGTCCTCGCGCCGTCGAGATCGACGACGTGCAGGTAGCGCGCGCCCGCTCGCACCCAGGCGCTCGCGGCCTCGAACGGGTCGTCGTCGTAGACCGTCTCCGCGTCGAAGTCCCCCTGCACGAGGCGTACCGCCCTGCCGCCGGCGATGTCGATCGCGGGGTACAGGATCACGAGCCGGCGTGCACGGTCGCACAGATCCCGGCGAAGTTGCGAAGCAGCGCCAGGCCCTCGGTCGAGGACTTCTCCGGATGGCACTGCGCGCCGAAGACGTTGCCCTGCGCCACGAACGACACGAACGGCGAGCCGTAGGCCCCCATCCCGAGGACGATCGCCGGGACGTCGGGCTCCACGACGTAGGAGTGCACGTGGTAGAAGGCCGCGGGGTTCGCGAGTCCCTCGACGAGCGCCGACGGCCGCTGCCAGGTGACGGAGTTCCAGCCGATGTGCGGCGACTTCAGGCCGCGCGTGTCGAGTGCCACGATCCGGCCCGCCAGCAGCCCCAGGCCGGCGGCGCCCTCGTGCTCGTCGGAGCTGTCGAACAGCAGCTGCATGCCGAGGCACAGCCCGATCACCGGAACGCCGGCGGCGGCCTGCTCGCGCACGACGTCGTCCAGGCCGAGGGCGCGCAGGCGCCGCATCGCCTCGGGGAACGCGCCGACGCCGGGAACGACGAGGCCGTCCGCGGCGCGCAGCTCGTCGTGGTCGCAGGACGCCACCAGGTCTGCCCCGATGTGCCCGAAGGCGCTGAGCACCGAGCGCCGGTTGCCCATCCCGTAGTCGACCATCGCGATGCTCATCCCGTCAGCGTGCCCTTCGTCGAGGGCACGCCGGTCTCCGTCGGATCGATCGAGATCGCGGCGCGCAGCGCGCGTGCGAAGGCCTTGTAGGAGACCTCGATGATGTGGTGCGCGTTGGTGCCCGCCTGCACCTGCACGTGCAGCGTCATGCGAGCGTTGTTCGCGACCGCGCGGAAGAACTCCTCGAGCAGCTCGTGCTCGAAGCCGCCGGTCTCGCCGGCCACGAGCGCGCCGGCGTCCAGCGCGCAGAACGGGCGGCCGGAGACGTCGATCGCGCACAGCGCGCGCGCCTCGTCCATCGGCACGATCGCATGGCCGTAGCGGGTGATGTGAGCGCGGTCGCCGAGGGCCTCGTCCAGTGCCTGCCCGAAGACGATGCCCACGTCCTCGACGGTGTGGTGGGCGCCCGTCTGCAGGTCGCCGGTCGCCCGCACGTCGAGGTCCAGCCGGCCGTGGCGCGCGAGCAGGTCGAGCATGTGGTCGAGAAAGCCGACGCCGGTCTGGCGCGTGCCCGCGCCGCTGCCGTCGAGCGTCAGCAACAGCTCGATCTGCGTCTCCTTCGTGTTCCGGGCCTTGGTGGCAGAGCGCGTCATGACGGCGGATTGTCTCCTATGCGCCCGCGCAGGAACAAGAGCACGGTTTTGGCACACCTATTCCTCCCCGGACCCTATGCGCGCCTCCATCGACTCTGCGTGCACGTCGAAGCCCTCTGCGCGGGCGATCGGCGCGCCGGCGGCGGCGAGCGTCCGCGCCGCCGGGCCGATGCGCACCTCGCTGAAGCGGCGGCGAAAATGACGCGGCGACAGACCGGAGGCAAAGCGCGCCGAGCCGCCCGTCGGCAGGCAGTGGTTGGACCCCGCGACGTAGTCGCCGAACGCCGTCGCGCCGGCGGCGCCGACGAACACGCAACCCGCGGCGCGCACGCGGCGCGCGAGGCGCTCGGCCTCGGGGCCGACGAGCTCGAGGTGCTCAGGGGCGAACGCCTCGGCGAACGCGAGCGCACCGCGCAGCGAGTCGGCGTGGGCGAGCACGAACGCCGCGGGATCGGAGGCGGGGCGCTGCGCGGCGAGCTCCAGCAGCTGCTCCTGCAGCGCGTCGAGCAGCGTGTGGCTGTCGCTGACGGCGACGACGGGGGCCGCCGGCCCGTGCTCGCCCTGTGCGAGCAGGTCGAGGGCCACGAGCAGCGGGTCGGCCGAGCCGTCGGCCAGGACGAGCACGTCGCTGGGGCCGTAGAAGCCGTCGATCCCGACGCTGTCGCTCACCTGCCGCTTGGCCTCCTGCACGATCAGGCTGCCGGGTCCGGCGATGACGTCCACGCGCTCGATCGTCTCGGTTCCGTAGGCGAGCGCCGCGATGCCGTGGGCGCCGCCCATCGCGTAGACCTCGCTGACGCCGCACAGCGCGCAGGCGCCGCGAATCACGGGGTCGATCGGCGGCGGGGTCAGCACGACGACCTCCTCGACACCAGCCGCGCGCGCGGTCACGACGCCCATGACGAGGCTCGACGGGTACGGCGCGCGGCCGCCGGGCACGTAGATCGCGACGCGCCGCACCGGCACCTCGCGCAGCACCACCTGGTGACCTTGGGGCAGGTCGACCGTGACGTCGTCGCCGACGCCGGCGTCGGCGACGAGCGCGACGTTGGCGATCGCGACCTCCAGGCCGGCGCGGACGCCGGCGTCGAGGGGCAGGTCGTCGAGCTCCGAGGGCGCGAGGCGCAGGGAACGTGACGCAGGGCTCCCGCCCCCGGTGTCGAAGCGCGCGACGAGCTCGCGCAGCGCCCGGTCGCCGCCGTCGCGTACCTCCGCGACGATCCCCGCGACCGCCGCGCTCACCGACTGCGCGGCCGGTGCCAGCTCGCGCACGCCCGCTGCCGCCGCGGCCGGGTCGGCCCCGACCTCCAGGCGCTCAAGGCGCACGCAGCTTCTCCAGCATCGCGTCGATCGCCGCAGCCTTGAGCTTGTGCGACACCGGGTTGGCGATCAGCCGCGCCGTGGAGACGAACAGCTCCTCGCGAATCACGAGGTTGTTCTCGCGCAGCGTCGTGCCCGTGGCGGTGAGGTCGACGATCGCCTCGACGAGGCCGGTCAGCGGAGCGAGCTCGACCGAGCCCTTGACCTCGACGATCTCCGCCTGGCGGCCCGTCTGCTCGAAGTAGGCGGCCGCGGTCTTGTAGTACTTCGTCGCGACGCGCATGACGCCGAGGCGGCGCAGCGCCTCCGCCGACGGGTCCGGGCCGTCGACGGTCGCGAAGATCATCCGGCAGCGCCCGAAGCCGAGATCGAGCAGCTCGTAGATGTCGCGC
>Ga0136640_10000173_pt1 | contig 23398 bp, 21 predicted proteins | sample AntDrymUQ8642106_2_FD_105498 | JGI IMG/M metagenome (GOLD analysis project Ga0136640, IMG submission 105498) | Polar desert sand microbial communities from Dry Valleys, Antarctica - metaG UQ864 (21.06) | ecosystem: Environmental > Terrestrial > Soil > Desert | place: Antarctica: Dry Valley...
AGGATTTTAAAGATGACCGAAAAGACGCGGGCGAAATTGGTGCAGGTCATTCCGTAACCGCACTTTATGAGATTGTGCCAGCCGGACAAACAATTGAGAATGACGGTATCGAATTAAAATATTCAAAAGCCGAACCGAGCGAATCGAATTTCAGCGGCGAGCTTTTAACGGTTAAACTTCGCTACAAAGAACCGAATGCCAATGTAAGTAAACTTTTGACACAGGGTTTGTTAGACGAGGAAATTTCATTTGAAAATGCTTCTGACAATTTGCGTTTCGCTTCGGCGGTAGCTGAATTTGGTTTGGTTCTGCGGGATTCGCGTTATAAAGGAAATGCAACTTATGGAAACATTGCCCGTCTTGCTCAAAATTCTTTGGGAAGCGATTTGAAAAACTACCGCAGCGACTTTTTAAATTTGGTTAGAAAAGCAACCGTTATTAGAAATTAAGCGATTAAACAAAAGGGACGAAAAGCCGTCAAAATTCGTCCCTTTTGTTTTGAAGTTTTGAAACGTATTATTTGCTTGTAATCTGCCGAATATCTTCGATAATTCCATCCGGCTCAAAAGGTTTTGTGTGGTATTTTTGAAAACCGGCGTTTAAAGCTCGTTGTTTATTTTCGCTGGAAGCAAAAGCACTTAAAGCGAGTGCGGGAATATTTCCTCCTTTTTCAGCAGAAAACTCTCGAATGCGTTCGATTAAGGAATAACCGTCTTCCTCAGGCATCGCCAAATCCGAAACAATAGCGTCAGGCAGACTTGAAGTTGATTTGCCCAGTAAGTTTATCGCTTCAGTTGCAGATTCTGCGCTCTGAACCAGTGCCCCGCTTTGTTCAAGAAAAAGCTGTAGAACTTCGCGTGAATCCTGATCATCTTCAACAATTAAAATTTTTAATCCATCAAGGGGCTTATTTTCAATTTGGCTGAAATCTGAAATTTGTTTTTCCGCATCATTTGTAATTCCACACAAAGGCAGAAGTACTGTAAAAGTTGAACCGCAGTTAATTCCGTCACTCTCTGCTGTTATTTTTCCGTTATGCTTTTCAGTCAATATCTTGACAATTGACAATCCGAGACCCAGCCCGCTCCGGTCGTGTGTAACGTTTTGATCACCTTGTTGAAATTGTGCGAATATATTCGGCAGAATATCCGGTCTGATTCCTTGTCCGTTATCTGTGACGGCAACTTTTACGGATTTATTTCCGGTTTCAATATTTAATCCAATAGTGCCGTTTTCCTGTGTAAATTTTAACGCATTTGAGAGCAAGTTTGTAAAAACCTGCTGGAGACGCATTGAATCGCCAAATACTTGAATATTTTCGTTATCCGCAGAAAAACTCAAAGTAATCTTTTTAGCTTCGGCCGCCGGCTGTTGCGAGTTGTAGACGGTTTTAATAATCTCGTAAAGATTTACCGGACGAAGCTCAAGACGCAGTTTGCCGGAAGCGACTCTTGATGAATCAATTAAATCCTCAATAAGTTTTGCTTGTGAACGCGCACTCTTTTCAATAGTTTGAAGCGCATTTATTTTTGTTTCTTCGTCAACTTCTTTGGTTAGCAAAATTTTTGCCCAACCCAAAATGGAATTAAGCGGAGAACGCAGTTCGTGTGATACAACCGCAAGAAAAAAATCTTTGGCACGATTGGCTTCCTCGGCTTCATCCCGCGCTTTTTTTTCAAGAGCATAAATTTTTGAGAGCTCTTCACTGGCTATTTTCTTCTCGGTAATTTTTCGCACAACTCCCATCATATTTTTCGGATTGCCTTCATCATCAAGAAAAGATTTTCCACGGGCGGCTATCCAGTGGATATTTCCATCCGAGTAAATAATGCGAAATTCAATATTATATTCCTTTCCGTTTGCCTGTGATTCATTCAAAGCAAATTCAACTCTTTGACGATCTTGCGGATGGATAATATTTAAAAATGACTGTAATGTGATTACATCCTGTGGAGGAACTTCAAAAAGTTCACTGCACTTTGGTGTAGAAAATATATTATCTTCAGCCAAATCCCAGTTCCACAATCCGATTTCTGCGTTCTCTGCCGCCTCTTGTAACTGGTCGCCTCGATTTTTATAATACTCAATTTCCTTTTGCTGCTCCGTGAGATCTTTGGCACAGAAGAAAATACTTGTAAGCTTGTCGTCTTCACCGAATAAAGGGTGTAAATACAAACTAATCATCAATTTTTCTTGAGAACTAACTCTGAAATCTAATAATGTCGCAGACTTATTACCTTTTGCAGCAGCAGCAACTGCTTGACTTAAAATGCTTGAGGTAAGTTCAGATGATTGCCAGTAAACTGTCTCGGAAAATTTCTGACCGACAAGGAGTTGCGGGTCAACGTTGGATTTCCTAAATACCTCTCCACCAAGGTTTAAAACAAAACCTTCTGTGGTAAGTGTGCCGAAAAATAAAAATACATTATCAAATATATTCTGAGTTAGAGAATCAAAGGTGTATGCCATTTTATTGCTCCGTATAATTTTATTTGGCAATGAGGTATATAATTATTAAAAGTTTTGCAAAAAGGAATCTGAAAAACCCCGATTCCTTTAATCAGAATCGAGGTTTATTTATTAACAGATAACTAAAAACAAACTAATATCATTGCCGTTAAATAAGCAAGCAAACCAGTTACAAAGACTTTCTGCCGGAGACGAATCTAATTACAAGAACTGCCAAGGCAACAACCAATAGTAAATGTATATAATAACCTGCTGTACCGAAAATAGAGCCTAATAACCATAAAACTACCAAAACTAAAATTATAGTTTCTATCATGATTTATTTCTCCTTTCAAGTTTTATGCTCTTTAGCATCTATATGCTATCTGGCTTCTCAATTAGCGTGCCAAACATTTAAAGTGTTATGAAAAATCAACTTACGTAGAGAGAGAAAACTTGTTTTGTTTCTCTAATTTGTTAGTATCAAACTAATACATAAAAACTGTTTCAAAAACACCGCACAATTCTGTGTTTATTGATTACGTTAAAAACTGAAAGAGCAAAAAAAGTTTTTGAAAACTTATATCCTTATTTTTGATTTGAGATCAAATTTGTTCGAGCCAAATTTTTTAATCTGTTCATATTTGATACAATTACAATAAAATTTAAGACTGCAATTTTCAGTAATGTTTTCCAAGGTTTGTGTAAAATATGGCTAATAGAGCGCTAGTGATTGATGATGATGTTTCGACTTTAGAGATGATGAAATTTCAGCTAGAGGCTGAAGGCTTTGAAGTTGCTACGGCTGACCGCGGTACAAAAGGATTGGACTTTGCTGAAAAGCAAGAATTCGACATTATCCTGACAGACTTAAACTTACCTGATATTGACGGTATTGAGATGGTGGGCAGATGCAAACAAATTTTACCTGATACCGAAATCATTATGGTAACCGGTTTTGGTTCGACCGAAAAAGCAATCGAAGCAACAAAAGCAGGTGCATTTTATTATGTTGAAAAACCAATTGAGTTTGAAGAATTACTAGTTTTAATTGATAAAGCTGTTGAGCGAAAGCAACAGACCGCAGAAATTCGTGAACTGCGCGGAAAACTTACGAGTCGAGCCTCTTACGAAGGCATTATTGGCGGAAGCCGTTCAATGCAGGACATCTTTGAAATAATTGATAGCGTTGCCGAATCAGATGCGAACATTTTTATTCTTGGAGAATCAGGAACAGGAAAAGAGGTTATTGCTAATGCTATCCACTACAAGAGTCACCGCTCAAAAAAACCTTTTGTAAAATTAAATTGTTCTGCTTTGCCAAAAGAGTTGATTGAATCTCAACTCTTCGGTCACACCAAAGGTGCTTTCACAGGAGCAACTGCTGATAAGGCTGGGTTTCTCGGGCAGGCAAATGGCGGTAGTCTTCTTCTTGATGAGATTGGCGAGATGCCTGTCGAACTGCAGCCAAAACTTCTGCGTGTTTTGCAGGAGAGAATTTATTATCGTGTCGGTAGCGAAAAGCCTCAGGAAGTTGATTTCAGATTAATTTCCTCGACAAACCGAAATCCTTTTGAAGCTATTCAGGACGGAAGTTTGCGAGAAGATTTATATTACCGTATTAATACTATCGAAATTAAAATTCCGCCGCTCCGCGAACGAATGGAAGATGTGCCGATGCTTGCCGAACACTTTCTGCAAATATACGCTGAAAAATACAAGTGTAGTTCTTGTGAATTTTCACAACAAGCGTTTGACCAGATGTTAAATTATAACTGGCGGGGAAATGTCAGAGAACTCCAGCATAATATCGAAAGGTCTGTTTTGTTAAGCAAAAACGGGAAAATTAATGAATTAAACATACCAAAAAACTTCACCAGTTCTATTTCCCTAGCAAATATATCGGAAAAGAACAATGGTAAAAACTCTAGTGTTGAGACAGAAAAAAACGGAATTTCTAATGGAAGAAGCGATAGTTTATTAGACAAGGATGATTTATCAGGCGAAACATTATTTGAAGAAGTTGGAAAATTTATAGTTGAAAAATTATCTGAACCCGAAGATGGTGCAGAGCAAAATGATGTATTTAATTCACTCGAGAACAGTGTTGTTTTAGCAGCTTTGAAACGCACAAACGGCAATAAACAGGCGGCTGCTAATCTTCTGGGTTTATATCGTCCGAGACTTTACGGAATGATTAAACGACACAATTTGGAAGGTAAAATATAATAAGATTAAGCAGTAATTTTAAAAAAGAAAACGTCCTTCAAAATAATAAAGGACGTTTTCTTTTTTTATTAATAGTTACCTTGAGTTAGATGATGCCGGAACATTTATATCAATATTTACATCTTTTTCTCTTTTTGGACTCAGAAAACCGCTGTAATATAAAGCTCCGGCGATTATTGCGACAACAATCAAAGTAGTTATCGCCCAAATTAAATTATTTCCAGTGTTGTTTTCTTCTGACATTTATTATCTCCATTCAATCTTACAGATATTCAAAAATTTCTAAAATCAACATTGCAAAGGCAGTGACGACCGTTCTAAAAGTAACATCTTAATATATATACCAAATTTTTTACAATCCAATTATTAAAAAAGATTACTATGCAGTGTTTTAGAACAACTTTGTAAAAAATGAATACAAACGATGTAATTGTTAATATTTGCGTATTTTGATAAAGCGATCAAAACATGTTTATTTTGCTAATTTTATGATTAGAAAGAAAAAAAACAAACGGCATAACTATTGCACGTAAAAACTAATACTTTTTAAGTAAATTTTTGAGTTAAAGCTTTTCATTTACAGAAAAGAATTCTAAAAATTTTTAGGTTGTAAGTTTGTGGCACAATCATTTAATAACTCAAATAATACATCGGAAGTTTTAAAATTTCCTTATCTGATTTTAGCTGTCTCCATATTTATAACAGTCGGAATTACCTATAATTTTTATCAAAGTGCCAAAAATAAAGATTTAATCAGATTTACGAATGAAATCAGTCGAGTTCAATTTGCTATTGATAACAAAATAAATCTGTATGTTGCTTTATTAAAAGGCGGACGAGGATTTGTCGAATCGTCAATAGACTTAAATCGTAAGAGTTTTGCTAATTATGTTGAAAGTTTGAATCTCGAGCAAAATTACGCAAGTGTTCAAGGTATTGGATATAACAAAATTATAGCGCCACTTGAACTGGATAAATTGGCAGAACAAATGGAAGCGGAAGGTTACGCTGATTTTAAGGTTTTTCCTGCAACCAATAAAGATTCGTATCAAGCTATAATTTATCTGGAGCCTTTAAATGAAAAAAACCAAAAGGCGATCGGTTTTGATATGTCAACCGAGATTAATCGGAAGACGGCACTGGAAAGGGCAGCAGATTCTGGACAATCCGTTGCAACCGGAAAAGTAAATTTGGTTCCAGAAAACGAAATTGATCGTGAACCAGGATTTTTAATTTATCTTCCAATTTACAAAAATAATGAAATTCCAGACTCAATCGAGGAGCGACGAAAAAATTTAGTCGGTTATATTTTTAGTCCTTTTAGAGCGAATGAATTTCTCCAGGAGATTCAAAAAACCACCGCTGTGTCCGATATCTCTGTAAAGATTTATGACGGCGAATTAAAACCTGAAAATTTACTTTCGCAAACAGTCCACAATGATAATAAAAACTTTGTCAATCAAATCGATAATGATTATGCAACACAAAAGGAACTTCCTGTTGAAGGCAGAAAATGGATTATCGAATATAACTCCTTGCCAAACTTTACCGAACAGTCCAGTGTTGCCTGGACCCCTTTAATATTTTTGGGCGGAATAATTTTTAGCTTTCTGCTTTTTGGTATGACTTATTGGGAAACTTCGGCTCGAATCAAACTTCAATCCACTGCCACAAAATTGCTTGAATCGGAAACACAGAAACAAGCATTGCTTGAAAACGAGCAAAAAGCTCGTATTGTCGCTGAACAAGCCAACTCAACAAAGGATGAATTTATTGCAGTCGTATCACACGAGTTAAGAACGCCGCTTAATGCGATTGCCGGATGGATTAGAATTTTAAGGACAGATAATCTTTCGCACAACACAAAAAAACTAGCTCTTGAAAAAATTGATAAAAATTTACGACTGCAAACAAATTTAGTCGAAGAATTACTAAATTATTCTGAAATTCTCTCGGGAAATATTAAAATAGGAGATAAAAAAGTCGACTTTTGTAGAGTGTTTGACCATACGTTTCAAGAAATGGAATTGAAAGCGCGAGAAAAGAGTATCGAGTTTATAAAAGATAATCAACTAAACGGTCATCATATTCTCGGGGATGAAGATAAAATAAAATTAGTCATTTACAACTTACTAACGAATGCTATTAAATTTACGCATTCAGGCGGGAAAGTAGAAGCTCAGGCTTCGGAAAATGAAGACAATATTCAATTATCTGTAAAAGATAATGGGAGAGGTATCAGCCCTGACTTTTTACCGCACATTTTTGATAGATTTAGCCAAGCAGATACTTCCAGCACGCGCAGCTACGGAGGTTTAGGTTTAGGACTAACCATTTCAAATCATATTGTAAAACTACACAACGGAGTTATCGAAGCCAATAGTGAGGGTTTAAATAAAGGTTCGACTTTTACAATGAAAATTCCGTTTTACAAAGAGTAATTTATGGCAATCAATAATTTATGATACATCTGATATCAAAACCTCCATTTTAATCGAAGTCTGTTTGGATCTGTTTGTAATTTCTAAATTCAACTAATTTATATCAAGCATTTTACGTTTCTAAATGAGAACGGAATCAGTGCTTGTTTAATTGCGAAATTTAAAAAAGCCTAACGAATGAAAAACATTTGCTAAGGCTTTTTTATAGTAGTAGTTGGAGTATTTAAGTTGAAACAGTTTTCTTTTCGCGTTTGATTCCGCCGATTTGCACCAGGTTTTCACCCTTAATGTTGTTTTTCTCCATCACCATTTCCTGATAGAGTTTTCTCATCATCTGCATTTCTTCAGCAGCAGTTTTTGGTCCTTCCATGTCCGGTTTGTTCGGACGGGATAAATCTATTTCGTTTAACTTTAGATTATGCGTCGGGTCACCTAGAGTAACTTCTTTACCCCGCGCAAAAACTTCGTGACGACCGTGTTCTTTATACCATTGGGCAACCGTTGCGTTTTGGTGCATATGCTCGATGATGTTTCTCCAGCCTATTCCCGTATTATACGCACAAAAGGAAATTTCGCCTTCTTGGGTGCCATAGGGAATAATACACATTTCAGTGCGGCGGAAATCGTAATTAAAAAGATCTTGAAACCACATGCCTGCGATAAAAAGGAAATTCCAAGGATCTTGACGACGTTTTTCGATGTCTTCAGTTGTACGCGTGCCGTCAACTTTTCCGTAATCTTTTCCGGTTAAACCGAAAGATTTGTCAAACTTCTTCAAAATTCCGCCCAAAGTTAAACTTTTAGGTGCGCCGTAAGGATTATAATTTTTTAGAAGAGCCATTCCCATCATAAAGTTTGAAAACCATTTACCGCGATTTGTGTCGGTAATATGCTTCATATCTTCAACGAGGTTCGGAATATTCAGAAACTGCGGAACAGGTGCCATTTCCTTTGTCTCTTTATTTATCATCACGGCTGTTCCGACACCGCAGTTCGGATGGCATCCACAGGAAACTTGCCCCCAATCGGCTTCCGGTCCGTGAACCAAATCGGCAAAATCGGCAAAAGCTCCCATCAAGGATAGAGGAAACCAATCACGCGTTGGTTCGGTGATTCCCACTTGTTTCTGAACATCTTGCGCAAGATGTGACAAAGTATAACGTTGTTGCAGACGTCGTTGTTCGGTGATGTGTTCGTCGCGTCCAGTAAAGGAAACGGGTTGAAATGACACAAATGAAACTTTCTTCGGATTTTCTAAAGCAAAACGAATAATCGAACCAACTTGGTCATTGTTTACGCCATTTACTAATGTTGTTACCAATACAATATCAACGCCGGCTTCGTGCAAGTTGTTGATTGCACGGAGTTTTACGTCAAATAAGTTGCCGATTTGACGATGCGAATTGGCATCATTACCGATTCCGTCAAATTGCAAATAAACGAATCGTAATCCGGCTTCAGCAGCTTCACGGCAAAATTCTTTTGATTTAGCAAATTCAATTCCGTTGGTCGCTGCCTGCACAGAGTTATAACCAACTTTTCGGGCATATCGAATTGATTCCAAAAAGTATGGCGACAGTGTGGGCTCTCCGCCTGAATATTGAACAGACATTTGACGACGGGGTTTTATAGAAATCGCGTTATCAAGTATTTCCTTGACGTCTTCCATCGAAAGTTCATGAACGAAACCGACTTGGTTCGCATCCATAAAACATGGGTCACACATCATATTGCAACGATTTGTTAAATCAACCGTTAAAACCGCACCACGTCCGTATTTGATAGTTGAGGAACCGTGATTGTGCAATTTTTCGTCATTATGAGATTGAATATCGCGTCCGGGAAAATTCGCTTCAATATGTTGTAAAAACTTAGAATCAATTGCCATCAAATCTTCAAAATGCCCGTGCGTAGGGCAATCTTTGATCATCCAGATTTGACCGTCCCGCTCAATAATTTGAGCTTTAATCTCGCCAACCTTCTCATTTACTAAAATACCAACTTCTTTTTTGCCACTCAAAATATCTTCTCGTGCTTCAATTACACAATTCGGACAAAGAGAATCGGTAGTTCGCGGAAAACCAAGAGTCGGTTTTGTTTTTTGCCAGGATTTAAGCAACGGCTTATCTGACCATTTTGGTGTAAATGATGGATTTGGTTTGTACTGGTTAACTGATTTTACAGTCTTGAATATACCCTTTGCGACATAAGTTAAACTTTTTTCGAAATGTTTGATAGGTCTCATTGTAGCTGTATCTCCGTGAAAAATTGCTTAAAATAAAAGAATTCAAAAGTTTCTTTTTAACTACACAAAAAAATTACTGGATTTAATATTATAAGTTGAGGAGGCAAAAACTTTTAATTATCAAATTAATATAATATTCTAATTATAACATTAGCAATAGCTGTGCCGCTAGCATAATGACTATATCATATTGTGAATGAAAGGTTTATAGACAATTGTCAAATGCTTCGCATTATTAATTTTTTGTGACAATATGATACAAAAAAAATATTTGAATAGAACTGCCCTAAATTGACACATCAAATTGTAAAGATTTAAAAGTATCAAAAACTCCTATCCAATCAATTCGTAAGATAAATTAAACCATTGCTTAATAAATTTTCACAGGAAATTTGTTGAAAGAATTAAACTCCTCAATATAAAAGGACAAAACAATCACAGTTTATTTTGCGGATTTTCGTTCACTCATTGTTCACATTTAAGCACATAGTTAAATGCTTACTTGAAGGAAGTTTTATAAATAGTTACCAACAAACAACTTAGGTTGAGAAAAAACATCTTTACACAACAATTTTTTCTATGATAGAGTCATTTTCACTTAATAGGAAACTATTAGCAAGATTACTATGATACCAAATCACTCATAAAATTTTAATCATTCTATGATTAAGTTGTTAGAAATTAGAAAGTTTTGTCTTAGTCTATGCTTTCTTGAATCACCTCTATGGCTATTCGCTTTGGAACATCAGGTTGGAGATCAGTCATTGCTGATGAGTTCACATACGAGAATGTTCGTTTGGTGACGCAAGCTATCTGCACATATTTGAAGGTGAGCTCCGGTGAAAATCATAAAACCGTAATAATAGGACATGATTCGCGATTTATGGGTGAGAATTTCGCAGAAGTTGCTTCGCATATTGCTAAAAGCAAAGGATTTCGCGTATTGCTTTGTAAAAATCAAACACCAACACCGACTATTTCCAATGCTATTAGAATTGAAAAGGCGGCAGGTGGAATAAATTTTACAGCTTCGCATAATCCACCGGAGTATCAAGGTATCAAGTTTTCCACTGCTGATGGCGCACCGGCTTTACCGGAAATTACAAAACAAATTGAAAACTTTATTGAAAATAATTCACAAGCGGAAACCGTAGTTGGCGGAACGATTGAAGAGTATGATGCGCGTCCGGCTTATTTAGATGATTTGAAAACCAAAACCCGGTTCGATTTAATTGCTCAAGCCAAGGGAAGATATGCCTTTGATGCTCTCTGGGGGACCGGACGCGGTTATTTGGATAAAATTTTGCGAGATCATAATTTAGAAGTTGAGACTATTCACGATTGGCGGGATGTTACATTCGGCGGACGCTCTCCTGAGCCTGGCGAGGATCACTTGGATGAACTTCGTGAAACAGTCACAACAAAAAAATTAACTCTCGGACTCGCGACTGACGGCGATGCAGACAGATTTGGAATTATTGACGCTAATGGCAAATTTATTACACCAAATAAACTAGTTGCGCTTTTATCAGATTATTTGGCTGAAAGCCGCGGATGGAAGGAAGGTGTCGCTCGCTCGGTTGCAACGTCACATCTAATTGACAAAATTGCTGAAAAAAGAGGACTTAAACTTTACGAAACGCCGGTCGGTTTCAAGTTTATTGGCGAACTTATAAATGAAGATAAAATTATTTTAGGCGGAGAAGAATCCGCTGGTCTTTCCATTAAAGGACATTATCCGGAAAAGGACGGGATTTTGGCTTGTCTTTTGGCAGCAGAAGCAGTCGCCGTCCGCGGAAAAAGTTTATCCGAGCAGTTAGAGGAATTGTACAGTCGTGTCGGAAAATTAGAATCAGGCAAAATTGGAGTTAAACTGACCGATGAAATTGCCCGGAGTTTGAAGGAAAAACTTTTGCTAGAGCCGTCAGAAATTGATGGTCGCAGAATTGAAAGTATAAATAGATTGGACGGTGTAAAGTTTATTTTTGCTGACGGAAGTTGGATGCTCCTTCGTCCTTCAGGAACTGAACCGTTAGTTAGAATTTACGCCGAAAGCGAAAACAGAGAAGATTTGGAGGTGCTACTTGAGCAAGGTCGTCGCTACTTACTGGGATAATACACCACACGCGGTTTCAGTACCGGTACAAACTCGTACAAAAACTGTCAGACGCAGTACGAATGCCACTCCACAATGGTTTGCGTTTGCCGTTATTGTTTCGATAACTTTTATGCTTTGCATAACAATTAACTTTCGTGCTTACTCAGAAATGATTGTCGAAGTTGAACAAAATGAGCGTTTAAGCAGTGAAGTTGAACGATTAAACAAAGAAAACTTGATTATTCAAGAAGAAATACATGAATTGAAAACCGATTCACGCGCAATCGAGCATGAAGCTCAGAAAATTGGTCTGAGTCGTCCTTCTGAAAAGATTCTCGTGTCGATAAATTAACTAAATGCGGAGAGTTATTTATCAACACATTATGCCTGCCCTGTTTTTTCCGCCTTTTGCCTATCCGCTCCGCATTGCCTACAGCTAAACCTTCCGCCCAAATATGCGGTTTATGTTTCCCGAACATAAACCGCACTACTTTTTAAGTAAATCAATCCTTTAAATAGATTGATGATAAATGATTAGTAACAAAAAACTTTAATCACTTACCAGTTTTTATATCGCTTGTACATCATTTATTATTACGTAAATGAGTATTTTTAACATTTTTTACTCGCCCTTTTACTACGCCGATATTGGAGAAGGTCACGTTTTTCCGATAAAGAAATTTGAGCTTGTCAAAAATAAACTGCTCATAGAAGGAAACTTATCGCTTCCTGAAATCATTGAACCGAAACCTGCTGATATAAAAGATGCACTCCTCGTTCACACAGAAGATTATATAAAACGTCTGCGTAGCGGATCTTTAACGGCGAAAGAAGTTAGAAGACTTGGGCTGCCGTGGTCGCAATCACTTGTTAGACGCTCATTTCTCGCGGTTTCGGGAACAATTAATGCGGCGCGTTCGGCTTTGGACAACGGCATTTCGTCAAACCTTGCGGGCGGAACGCATCATGCTTTTCCAGATCGAGGCGAAGGTTTTTGCGTTTTAAACGATGTAGCAATTGCAATAAGAGTTTTGCAGCGCGACAAATTAGCTAAAAATTTTTTAATAATCGATTGCGACGTGCATCAAGGGAACGGCACGGCATTTATATTTAAGGACGAGACAGAGATTTTTACTTTCTCGATGCACGGAGCGAAAAATTATCCGCTGTTTAAAGAAAATTCAAGCCTTGATATTGAATTACCCGATAAAACTTCGGACAAGGAATTCATCGAAATATTAAGCGAAGCCCTGCCCCGCATCTTCTTGAATGAACCGGACATTATTTTTTATCTGGCAGGTGCCGACCCGTATGAAAAAGACAAGCTAGGACGGCTCGGTTTGACGATCAATGGTTTGCGTCAAAGAGATGAAACGGTACTTGAATATGCCAAAATGCTGGAAATTCCGATTGTGACGGTAATGTCCGGCGGTTATGCTTTGGACATTAACGATACGGTTGAAATTCATTGCAATACAATTCGAGCAGTCAAAAAAGTTTTCTTTGACTGCTCGATGCAACATGTGTCGACGTGATTATTTTTTGGTGAACTGGGGAATCAACTCGACAGCTTTTTCGACAACTGATTGTTCTCCATTAAAAGCCAGTATTTTTAACGCTTCAGACGGTTTTACCCAGCGTGCTTCGTCGACCTCAGAATCGTGATCTTCGACATTGCCACTACGATAAGCCAAAAGGTAAAAATGGACGAGTTTGTGAAATCTCACCCGCACGCCGTTTTTCTTGCCAAAATACCAATATTCAATCGTATCAATCGGTGCAATCAAATCGGTTTCAATGCCTGCTTCTTCACGCACTTCGCGCAGTGCGGCAATTTCATTAGTTTCTCCCGCATCAACGATGCCTTTCGGAAGCTGCCAGCGTCTGCTCGGATTGACTGCTATAACGGCAACTTCAATTGTGGAATCGGTTTGACGAAACGCCACGCCGCCAGCCGAAACTTGTTCGACTGTCACAACATGTGATTTTTTTATATTTAAATCAAGGGGCTTTTTACTCATTTAAAAAATTCCGAAATTTTACAAAAATTCTTTTAATTATTTCCGGTATCGCTATGCGCGCTGTCCACCGGTTTAGATTCGGGCGAACCTTTCTGACGCAAATAAATTGACAAAACAACCATCAGACCGATTGATAAAAATTCGCTTTGCCAGTTTTGAAAAGATTCAAACCAGAAGCGCGATCCGCTAATGTATTCGAGAGTCGAAACCGTCGGCTCGCCGTGATTAATTTGTCCCTTATTATAATCTTTCGCGCCTCCGATGCCATGCAAAACGAACGAAATCAAAAATAATAAAATTAATGCAATACTTAAGGAATTTTCATACAGCTTTAAAATTAGACCGCCGCGCCTAACCGGGTACGGCGTGTTTTTATTTTGTTTGGAATCTTCCGGAATAATATCGACACGCTCGATAGTACCGGGAGATTTGGATTCGGATGAGCCTTTTTGAAATAAAAAAATGGTGAGCAGGACATAAGCTCCCATTTGTAGAAATTCGCTTTCCCAATTTTCAAAGACGGCTTCGATAAAATGTCCTTCGCCAAAGTATTCCGTATAACTAACAGCGGTTTCGCCATGTGAATGACGCTCATCGTTATATTCCTTGTAGCCGGTAAAATACTGACCGACAAGCGAGAAAAAGAACAAAGTGAATAATACAATCGAAAGACCGTTTTCGTGAAATATGCGTTTCATAAGTCTCCAAATGATTGATTCGTATAAAAGGCTTTTAGATTGTAGCAGCCAACAATTGTTTTTTGTAAAAAATTTCTCGGCTCAAGCTTGTTTTTGCTGGTGCGGTTTGTTATCTATTTTTGGCGGATGCTTTAAAAATTATTTGGCGAGTGATTGTTCGACAGCTTTTTCTAAATTATTTTTGACTTTTAAATCGTAACCGACAAATTTTTCTACTAAATTTCCATTTCGGTCAACGACAAATGTTTGGGGAATGGCTGTTTGTCCGCCAAACAAAACACTTGTTAATTTATCTTCAGGGAAAGCGAGGATATAATTCATTTTTAATTTTTCGGTAAAAGCGGGGACTTTCGGTAAATCTTCCTCGCCGCCGACGTGCAAGCCGATAACTTCAAAATTTTGGTCTCGATATTTGTTTTGTAAATTGACCAGATGCGGAATTTCTTCCAGACACGGCGGACAATATGTTGCCCACAAATCCAGTACAACAACTTTGCCGCGATAATCGGAAATTTTTTCTCTCTTGCCATCTGAAGTTGTCCAACCTAATTTTTCAATATCTTTGTCTAACGGTAAAGGTTGACTAGTTTGCGAAATATTATTGATAGAAATGGGTTTGTTAGAAACAGAAATTGGCGCCGCAGCCGGACGGCAAGCCATAGAAATTAAAAGGTAAAAGGTAAAAAGTAAAAAGTAAAACAATTTCATCAAATTCATTTTACACAAAATTGCGGCAAAAATTTTAAGCCGAAAAGCAAATAGTGAAGAACTTATCTATTATAAACAAGGCAAATCGATTTATTCTTTACTTTTACCTTTTTACTTTATGAGTTTTTATCCGCCGAAAGTCAGCGAAAGATTTCACACTCCGAAAAATGCCGGCAAACTTCCGGGCGCGAATGCTGTCGGTACAAATGCGACGTTTGTTTGCGGCGCGGTGCTGCGAATTGGGATGCAGATCGAAACCGGTTCGAAAGAAATTCTCCGCGCAAATTTTCAAACCAACGGTTGCGGTTATTTAATTGCGGCGGCGGATATTTTGACAGAAATAATCAAACGGAAAAAATTAGTTGAGTTTCACAGCTTAAATAGAGAAGTTTTACAAAAGGAAATTGAAAATAAACTCGGGGCTTTTAGCGAACACCGGCGACATTGCTTAGAATTATGTCTGGAAACTTTACAAAATGCTCTGGAGGATTTTCGAGTTTTTCAAGTTGAGGGATGGACGGGCGAAAAAGCTTTGATCTGCAGTTGTTTCGGTGTCTCGGAGGAGAAAATCGAAAACTTGATAAAAACGAACTCGCTCGAAACTGTCGAAGAGGTAACCAAGGTTTGCAATGCCGGCGGCGGTTGCGGTTCGTGTCAGCCTTTGATTCAGGAATTGATTGATGTTTATTCGAATGAAAGGGCGTATGAACAATAATTTATTGGGTAAAAGAATTATGGTATAATTGAGAATATTTCACTGTTTGGAAAATGATAAAAAATTATTTATAGGAGAATTGAAAAGGATTTTCTAACCGAAAATCAAAAAACTTAAATTCAAACGATGGACGATCCTGCCAGTAATCTCTTGTTTTTCTTCGAGTCCGTACCGACCGAAACTTCTCTCACGGTGATTTTGCTTAAAATTTTTCTTGTTTTGCTCTTAGTCTTTGTCAACGGTTTTTTTGTGGCGGCTGAATTTGCGATTGTTGCCGTCAGAAAATCGCGTATCGAGGCGCTTGCCAGTGAAGGAAAACCTTCGGCAAAAAGATTGCTCGAGATTCTCAGCAACATCAGTGCGTATCTTTCCGCTTCGCAACTCGGTATAACTTTGGCTTCGCTTGGATTGGGCGCGCTTGGTGAACCGGTTGTCGAGGCAATTTTGGGCGGCGCGCTCAACACTCTGCCGGAATCCGTACGGCATCTGATTTCATATACAATTGCGTTTTTCATTATTACCGCTCTGCATATTGTATTGGGTGAACAAGCACCGAAACTTTTTGGTTTAGCCTTAGCAGAGCGCGTAGCGATGGCAACTGCCCTGCCGATGCAAATTTTTTATAAAATATTCAAGCCGTTTATCCACGCTCTGGACTGGGCGAGCGCGAAGACGGTTAATCTGTTTGGTTTACAGGCGACGAGCGAACACGCTTCGATTTACACGGAAGAAGAAATTCGTCAGTTAATTTTGATTTCCGAAGAAAGCGGACATGTCAATAAAGAAGAACGAAGACTGATTAACAAAGTTTTTGAATTCAGTGAAACAACCGTCCGGGAAGCGATGATTCCGCGGACGGAGATTGAAGCGATTCCGCACACGGCAACGCTTGAAGAAATCGCTAAAGCCTTTCGTCAGCACGGTTACTCACGTCTTCCGGTTTACCGCGATTCGCTCGACGATATGCTTGGCTTTATTCACAGCAAAGACGTAATGCAGTATCTGCTTCTGCGCTCAAAATTTTTCAAAATCGAGAGAGTTTTGAAAAAACCGATGTATGTGGTTGACACGGCGCGCCTCGAAGATGTTCTGCGGCAAATGCAGAAGGCAAAGTCACATTTCGGTTTTGTCGTTGACGAACACGGCGGCGTTGAAGGAATTATCACGCTCGAAGACCTTCTGGAAGAAATCGTCGGTGATATTTCCGACGAACACGACGAAGAAGTCAATGAGCAAATTCGAAAGATAACCGAAGGAAGTTACCTGTTGGATGGCAGCTTGGCAATACGTGACCTTAACCGTCGGCTTGGATTAAATTTGCCTATTTCTGAAGGCTACACAACGGTTGCCGGATTTTTAATGTCGGAGTCGGGACAAATTTTGGTCGAAGGCGAAAGCGTACAGTTCAACGGTCATCTTTTTAAAATCGAAAAAGTCAACAAACGCCGCATTTTACAAGTCAAAATGGAGAAAACAAACAGCCGCCAATAAGACAAATATCACGAAGAATTTTTTTCTCTTCATTCGTGTATTTAATTTTATTCATAGCTGAATCTTTGTTTTTCTTTTATTTTCAGGCTAAATTACTGAGAACAATTTTTCTACAATTTTATCAACGGAGTCTTTTTATAAATAAATGAGTTTAATTGAAACAGTTTGGGCGCGGGAAATTCTTGATTCGCGCGGAAATCCGACGGTGGAAGCCGAAGTTGTTCTTGAAACAGGTGAAACGGGACGCGCCGCCGTGCCTTCGGGCGCGTCAACCGGCGAACACGAAGCCGTCGAATTGCGTGACGGCGACCAAGCGCTTTATCTGGGCAAAGGTGTGAAAGGTGCAGTCGAGAATATCAACGAAAAAATCAGTCGAGAAGTCGAGGGAATGGACGCGCTCGACCAGACGGCGATTGACGAAGTTCTGCTGGCGCTCGACGGTACGCCAAATAAATCAAATCTCGGCGCAAACGCTTTGCTGGCGGCTTCGATGGCTAATGCGCGAGCTGCGGCTTCTTTTCTTGAATTGCCGCTTTACCGCTATCTCGGTGGCGTGAACGCGAAAACTTTGCCTGTTCCAATGATGAACATTATCAACGGCGGGGCTCACGCCGATAACAATGTGGATTTTCAGGAATTTATGGTAATGCCCGTCGGCGCGGAAACTTTTTCCGAAGCTTTGCGAATGGGTGCGGAAATTTTTCATAATCTCAAATCGGTTTTAAAATCTCGCGGTTTGGTAACTTCGGTTGGTGATGAAGGCGGTTTTGCCCCGAACCTTAAATCAAACGAAGAAGCAATTGAAACGATTCTCGAAGCAATTGAAAAAGCCGGCTACAAAACCGGTGAGAACGGCGAAATAATGCTCGCGCTCGATCCGGCAGCAAGCGAGTTTTATGACGGCAAGAATTACGTTTTCAAAAAGTCAGATAAACGCACGCTTTCATCAGATGAAATGATTGCGTATTGGGCGGAGTGGTGCGCGAAGTATCCGATTGTTTCCATCGAAGACGGTTTGGCGGAAAGCGATTGGGACGGTTGGAAGAAAATTACCGAACAATTAGGCAAGAAAATTCAACTTGTCGGTGATGATTTATTTGTGACAAACGTAAATTTTTTGCAAAAGGGAATTGATACTGGCGCGGGAAATTCTATTTTGATAAAAGTCAATCAAATCGGAACTTTAACGGAAACTTTGGACGCCATCGAACTGGCGAAAATAAATAATATGACGGCAATTATCTCGCACCGTTCGGGCGAAACGGAAGATTCCTTTATCGCCGATTTAGCCGTTGCAACTAACGCTGGACAAATTAAAACCGGAAGTCTTTCCCGAAGCGACCGTATTGCAAAATACAATCAACTTTTGCGTATCGAAGAAGATTTGGGAAGCAGCGCAAAATATTTGGGGCGCAAAGCGTTTTATCAGATTAAACCTTAACGCCTTTATTGCTGCGACTGCGTTCGAAAATGATTTAAAGCTTACAATGCGATTAATTTTAAGTTTGTTAAAAGATTGAAAAGGCTTAACCATCTTTTTAGGAGAAATATGATTTTTATCATCGGCACAAAATTTAAGGTATCCGGTTCGGAGCGAACGGCGGAACGGCATCGTTGTGAGCGTTGCGGAACGCTCGCGCAATTCATCAAAAAAACTGGCAGAAATTACGTCACGCTTTTTTTCGTGCTACCGGTTTTTCCGATTGGTAAAGCTCAAAATATGATTGAATGTCCAAACTGTCAGGCACGTTATCAATCGAATGATTTTTAACGATATGCTGCCGGAATGGGAGCGCGGCGAATTTATAATCAGCACCGACGTTTCATTTTTGCAAATTGAGACGATTCACAAATTTTTGTCCGAAGAATCATATTGGGCGAAAGAAAGAACGCGCGAACAGACCCAACGAGCGATTGAAAATTCCTTGTCCTTCGGCGTGTACAGAGGTAAGAAACAAATTGGTTTTGCGCGTGTTGTCACCGATTACGCGACATTTGCTTACATTGGTGATGTTTTTATTTTGAATGAATTTCGCGGACGAGGTTTGAGCAAATGGCTAATGGAAACAATTGTCAACCATCCCGATTTGCAAAATCTCAGACGTTGGATTTTAGCAACCAGAGACGCGCACGCGCTTTACGAAAAATTTGGCTTTACGGAATTAAAAGTTCCTGAAAGATGGATGGAAAAAACCGCACCGAACGCTTATTAAGATTCACGATTTAACGTTCAACATCAAACTTGCAAATTTAATTTTGTTATTGGATTTTTCAATCACAGTCAAATCTTAAATCTTGAATCTTGAACTTTAACCCGCAAAACATTTTAGTTATTCACTTCGGGCAGATTGGCGACGTAATTCTGAGCTTGCCGGCGTGGCGGATTGTCAGAGAAAAATTTCCAAAGGCAAAAATCACCGGCTTAATTGGAAAATCCGGTGCCGACATTGTTGAGATTTCCGGTTTTGTCGATGAGAAAATAGTCGTTGACCGCGTCGGGCTTCGCGACAGCCCGAAAATTTGGTCAATCAAACAAGTTTTCAAGCTTTTACGAAATGTCCGCACCCGAAAATTTGATTTTATAATTGACCTTCATAGTCTTTATGAAACAAATCTGCTTGGTTTTTTATCGGGGGCGAAACATCGCCTGTATGCTAGTCGCGGAAACCGTTCGCTCGATTTCCTGGCAAACTTTCAGCCTAAACCTCCACGAATAAATCGCCTCCTGCATTTAACCGATTATTATTTAGATGTACTCAAACCGCTCGGGGCGGAAAATACTAAACGGTTCGTGAACATTCGTCCGCAAAAAAAGCATCTTGAAGAAATCGAAAGACTTTTATCAATTAAAAATACCGAAAAAAGAAAACTGGTCGGACTTTTTCTGGGCGCGGGACACACAAGCCGACGCTGGAGTTTAGAGAATTTTTCGCATCTGGCAAAACTTTTATCGAGCAATAAAAATATACAGCCAATAGTTTTCCTCGGTCCTGAGGAAGAGCATCTTCGACGAGAAATTGAAGAAAATTTTTCGCCTGAAGTATTAATTCTTGATAAACTATCACTGCTGCAATTTGCGGCAGCACTTTCCTTTTTAGACATTTTAATTAGCAATGATACCAGCGCTGTGCATATCGGCGCAGTTGTCGGAACTAAAATCGTTTTAGTGATGGACAAGCGCGCGCCGGTAAATTATCTCCCACTCACGGAGAAACTTTGCGTTATCAACAGCGAAACGCTTGATGAAATCAGTGTGGAAGAGGTTTTTGAAGCGTCGCAAAAACTATTGAGTAATTAGAAAATATTGGCTAATGAAATCAGAAATTATTAAGTTTGAACAAAACAAATTAAAGCTGCAAAAATTATTTCTCGTTTTTTCTATCACGTCGCTGCTGTTTTTTTCGTCCTGTCGTTCCTCAAATGAGGCGATGGGCGTCGAAACCACAGAAGAACAGCCACCCGACCAAACAGTGGCGAGTTTTTCCGTTCCGTCGCCGGACGTAAATCTTGCAAAACCTTTGCAAATTTCCACCAGAGCCGAAGACGTTGCGCTGTGCGAAAATATCAATCAGACAATCGAAAAAAGTGAACACGCCAGCGCGCGCTGGGGCGTATTCGTTTTAAGTCTCAAAGATAATCGCATTACTTGTGCCCGCGATGCACGGCAGCTTTTTAATCCGGCTTCGATTGTCAAAGCGATCACTTCAATCGTCGCGCTCGACAAACTCGGCGTTGATTTTCGCTTCAAAACTTCCGTTTTCGCACAGAACCAAATCGAAGCGGACGGCAGTTTGAACGGTAATTTAATCATTTATGGGCAGGGCGCGCCAGATTTCGATAAAGACGCTCTGGAAAATCTGATCGTCCAGCTGCAAGCGAAGGGCTTAAAGCATATTAAAGGCGATATTGTCGGTAACGATAGTTATTTTAAGGGCGCAAGCATCGGTGATGGCTGGACTTGGAACGATCTGCAATGGCATTACGGCGCGGAAGCGAGCGCACTTTCATTTAAGGGAAATCAAGCAGTCATTTATATGAACGGCGACGGTAAGCCGACTGCTTCAACCGACTTTCTGGAAATTCACGGCGAAATAAAACCGACGGAAAACGGTCAAACCGAAGCCTTCGGAGTCGAGCGCGGTCTGCAAGATAATCAACTTTACGTTTGGGGGAACGGCAAAAAGGCTTACGGGCGCATTTCAGTTCACAATCCGGCACTATGGACGGCAAGAAATCTGAAAGAAGCCTTGGAAAAAAAAGGGATTATAGTTGAAGGCGAAGCAAAATTTGTCGATTGGAAAGCGGAAAATAAATTGGATGTAGCGAATGCTGTGGAACTCGCCGCTGTCGAGAGCAAAACTCTGGCTGAACTTGTCCAGACAATGAATAAACGTTCGATAAATCTTTACGGCGAAGTGCTCCTTCGAACTATCGGCAAAAAGTTCGGCGACACCGCACCGGACGAAAGCCGTGAAATCCAAGAACTGCGCGGCGATGATTCGGCGGGCGCGTCGGTTATAAAAAAATGGCTGCGGATGAATAACGTTGCGGTTGAAGACATTCAAATACACGATGGCTCGGGATTGTCGAGGCTCAATTTTATCACGCCGGAAGCCTTCTCACGCGCGCTCGTTTATGCGGCTCAATCGAATTTTGCCGATGCTTTTAATAATTCTCTGCCGATTGCCGGAACGGACGGAACTTTGGGCGGTCGTTTGTGGAATGCGAAAGGCAAGATTTTAGCAAAAACCGGCTCGATAACTTATGTCAATTCCCTGGCAGGTTACGCACTAGGGAAGGACGACGAAGTTTTTGCTTTTGCCATTATCGGTAATAACATCACACGCAAAAGCGACAGTTCGAGATTGATAGATAAAATTGCAGGAAGCCTTGTCAAACCGCCGTCTAACGAAAAAGAAAACCCATAAAGAAAAACATCCAAAATAAAATCATTAGGAAAAGCGGCAGAATCATCATGACCAAACAACCCAGATTTGCCCACGATTCCTGATTCCATGTGTAAGGCTCCGGGCAGTGCGGGCAAATTTCTACGTTTGCCATAAATGGACGCTTACATTTTTGACAAATTTTGATTTTCACAAAATTAGAATAACAAAAATGAAGAGAATTTAACCACAGATTTATTCAGATAAACGCGGGTAATTATTAAACTTAAACTTTGGACTTTAAAACTTAGACTTTACGCTTTTCGGTGTGATAATCTTAGCGTTTTCAGATCTCAAAAAAGGAAATTGAAAGAGAAAAATGGTGGAAGAATTTGCGTTTGACAATACGGAAGAACGCCGTAGAAACAGGCAAAACGGGGTCGGTTGGATTGAAGTCATCGTCGGTTCGATGTTTTCGGGCAAAAGCGAAGAATTGATTCGTCGGCTGAAGCGGGCTCAGATTGCCAGACAAAAAGTGCAGGTTTTCAAGCCGACAATTGATAAACGCTATTCAATCGAGCAAATTGCTTCACATTCAGGAATGACGCACGTCTCAAAACCCGTGATGACCGCCAAGGAATTAATGGCGCAAATCGAAACCGACACGGAAGTGGTCGGCATTGACGAAGGTCAATTCTTTGATATGGAAATCATTGGGGCTGCTAACGACCTCGCCGACAGTGGAAAGCGGGTGATTATTGCCGGGCTCGACCAGGATTACACGGGCAAACCCTTTGAGCCGATGCCGCAGCTTCTTTCAATCGCTGAATTTATCACAAAAACCCACGCCATCTGTGTTAAATGCGGCGAAACGGCAAATTATTCACAGCGCACCGTCGAATCGGAATTGCGCGTGGAAGTCGGTGCGAGCGACAAATACGAAGCCCGTTGCCGGAAATGTTTCGTGCCACATTCGGATAAGCCGACGATTCACGAATAAATTGAAACAAACTCCTCACCGCATTTATCCTAAGGTAAAAAAATCGTTTGAGTAAAAATTCTTTTCGGCTCTTTGCAAGATATTCTCCAAGCGGGCGTTCAGCCTGTGAATCAATTTTCCCAAAATTGAAATAAAAAAGGAGAATGTTTATGAATTTACAAAAAATTTCTTATAGTTTGGTATTAGCAATGTTGCTGGTTTTGGGGTTTTCCGCAAACGCGCAGGCACAGAAGAACGATTACCAAATTTCCGCGCCGGTGACGCATAAAAACCTTTCGGTTTTTTTGATTCACGGAAAAAACGAACTGAATAGCGAAAATATTCTGACGCTTCAGGAAGCGATGGAACAAAAAATCCTGGTCGTGTTTGAAACTTCCGATGTCAACGAACTGACCGTTCAGAATAAATCATCGAAATA
>Ga0136640_10000175_pt1 | contig 23261 bp, 26 predicted proteins | sample AntDrymUQ8642106_2_FD_105498 | JGI IMG/M metagenome (GOLD analysis project Ga0136640, IMG submission 105498) | Polar desert sand microbial communities from Dry Valleys, Antarctica - metaG UQ864 (21.06) | ecosystem: Environmental > Terrestrial > Soil > Desert | place: Antarctica: Dry Valley...
GACGCTCACTCAGCTCTGGAAGGGTCCCTCGCCGAGGTCGAAGGCGCCGTCGAAGGCACCGTCGCCGTCGGAGTCGTAGGCGGCCGTCTCGGCCACCCCGTCCCCGTCGACGTCGACCACTGCGGTCTCGAGCCGACCGTCGTCGTCGAAGTCGTAGGTCTCGGCGTCGACGACGCCGTCGCTGTTGACGTCGACCAGACCCGAGTCGGCGGTGCCGTCGCTGTCGTTGTCGACGAGCACCTCGTCGGTGAAGCCGTCACCGTCGGTGTCGGCCTCGGACACGTCGACGAGGCCGTCCGCGTCGGTGTCATAGCCGGCCACGTCGACGAAGCCATCACCGTCGCTGTCGAGCGCAGCGCTGTCGAACGCGCCGTCACCGTCGCTGTCGACGACCACACCGGACGGATCGTCGAAATCTCCGAAGTCACTCATTTTCTCTCTGCCTCCTCCGCTCCCGGGACGGTCCCGGCGGCGTGTACCGGTGAGAGGCGACACCGGGGCCCGGTGTTCCCACCGACATCGAGGGGTCCCCTCACCCGTCGCCGCCGGTCGGCTCGACGAGCCTCATTCGGCACGGAAGAGGGAGCGTCCGACCGAGGCGCTCATCCGGGTTCAGCAGGAGCTCGACATCGACACGGGTACCGTCGCGTCGCAGGGGCCGGGACCTCGACCGGTGTGCCCAGCCGACGAGCCTCGCCGGTCGCCTGTAGACGACCGAACCCGGCCAGATGGGCGTCATGCGACGAGCCCGCAGTCGGCGTTGACGTTCCCCCTCACCCGACCTCCCTGGCTGGGCGGAAACTCTACCTCCGCACCGGCTCTCGGAGCCGCGCCTCCGGGGGCCGACGGGTTGAAGCGGGGCGCGACGGGTAGACGGCGGAGGTCTCAGGGGGTCCGATCACGCCGATCCGCTGTCACATCGCCGAACCCAGGGAGCACCGATGCCCGTCGCCAGCTTCGTCAGAGGAGCGAGAGGCTGGACCGTGCTCGACCACAAGCAAGCCGTCCCGCCCGGTCAGGTGCCCCGGCAGGTGCCGATGGGTGACATCCATGCGGTGGAGCCCGAGACCGGTTCGAGCGCGTGCTCGGGCGAGGCGATGGAGCGCGAGGCGCGCCGCGGGTCGTTCGTACCGTGGAGCGCGGGGACGTGCGAGGCGTGCAACGAGGCGCTCGATCCCAAAGGAGTCCCGCCAAGCCACCGTTGACTAGGCCGGGTCGTCGCTCGTTCCGCGCGACGCGGCGGCGACGGGGTTGCTCCACCCCGCCGGGCCGAGGACACCCTCGGGCCCGAGGAAGCCGTGGTGCACACCCCACACCGCGGCGTGGACCCGGTTGTCCCAACCCATCTTCCGGTACAGGTGCCGCATGCGGGTCTTCACCGTGTTCACGCTGAGGAACAGGCGGCGGCCGATCTCGGCGTTGTCGAAGCCTCGCGTGAGGAGGGCAAGGACCTCGGCCTCTCGCTCCGACAGGTGTTCGGCCTGGCCCGGCCAGGTTCGTTCGGGTGGGGGCTGACTGCTGCCGGAGCGCAGGGCGACCACCTGCTCACCGGCGTGGATGCGGACGATCGCCTCGGCCAGCTCCCGTCCGCTCAGCTCCTTGGACAGGTACCCCCGGGCCCCCATTCCCAGGGCGGTGGCCACCAGGTCGGGATGGGCGTTGGCGCTGAAGACCGCCAGGGCACCCACCAAGGGGTTGGCGATCACGTCCTCCACCTCGGTGGTGTGACCCTCGCCCGCTCCGAAGACGTCGTAGAGGATGACGTCGACCGGACGCTCCACGGGATAGCCGGCCTCGAGCTCCACCACGTCGACCAGGTCGGTGTGCGCGGCCAGTATCGCGGCCAGACCCCGCACCACCACCTCGTAGTCGTTGGCTATGGCGATGGCGGGCTTGGGCACTCAGCAACCCTACGAGTAGCCGGGGGTGTGGATCACTTGAGTCGCTCGCGCTCTCAGACCGTGACCGAGACGCGTGACCGCAATCGGCCCAACGATCGGGCCAGCCAGCGCGACACCTGCATCTGGCTGACCCCGAAGCGCGCCGCGATCTGGCTCTGGCTGAGCTCCTCGTAGAAGTAGAGGTGGAGCACCGTTCGCTCCCGTTCGTCGAGGTGGGCCATGGCCTCGGCGACGCTGGCTCGTTCCTCGGCTCGGTCCAGGTGCTCGTCGACGACGCCGATCTCGAGCACCGGAAAACCGTCATCACCGGTGCGGTCGAAGGAAGCGGCGCGGCGCGAATCAATCACGGCCTGGTGGACCAAGAGGTCCTCGGCGTCGATGCCGAGGTCGGCCGCGACCTCGTCGACGGTGGGATGACGGCGGTTGGCGTGGGTGAGCCGGTCCGCTGCGGTGCGAACGGCGGCCGCCAGCTCGTGGTGGCGTCGGGGGACGCGGACCGACCAGCCCTGGTCGCGGTAGTGGCGCTTCAGGGCGCCGATGATGGTCGGGGTGGCGAAGGCACAGAACGGGATGCTCCGGCTGCAGTCGAAGCGCTGGAGGGCGGCGACGAGGGCCTCGAGAGCCACCTGCTTCAGATCCTCGAGGGGGATGCCCTCACGGCGCAGGCGCCGGGCCAGGCTCCGGGCGTAGTCGGCGTACTCCTCTACGAGGGCGTCGAGGTCATCGGAGCCCTGGGTCCGCTGATACCGCACGTGGAGGGCCCAGGTGGCCACATCCACACCGGGCGCCGGGTCCGGATCGGCCGCCGTTCGGCCCCGCGGAACGGTTTCGAGCACTCGACGAAGATCGGTGTCCTCGAGCGCGCTGAGATCTGCGGAACTCGCGTTCCGGCCTGAGAGGCAGATGGGGGTCGTCGTCACGATGGGCTCCTGGGGGTGACGAAAGCTGTGGGGTTGACTGTGCCCCGTCCACGCCCGTTAGGGGCCCCTGAAGCCGCGCTTCACCCGATCGGGTGAGAATTCGACTGGCCCGACATGTCCAACCGATGCTGCGTGGCTGGGGCCGGAGGCCCGCCGCCGACCCGCTGGGGTGCTTGCGACTAGACCGATGGGGAAGGGGTGGTCGACGTCACACCGAGGAGGAGCTGCGCTCATGGAGATCGAGAACATCGAGCAGTGGAAGGGCCAAGAGGTCGTAGACCCCGACGGGGAGAAGGTGGGAAAGCTCGAGGAGCTGTACACGCTCCTGGGGGCCGACGAACCGGCCATCGGGGCCGTCAAGACGGGCCTCGTGGGCAAGACGCTGCACCTGATCCCGCTGTTCGACGCCACCCTGGGCCGCGATCACATCCGCATCGGCGCCCCCAAGGACCAGGTGAAGTCGGCGCCGACTCTCCAGACGCCCGGCCGTCTGACCCGCGCCGAGGAGGTCGCGTTCGCCCAGCACTACGGGCTCCAGGCTCCGCCGGCCGACGAGGACGATGCCGGCGCCGTGCGCTACGAGTCCTCCGGCATCCGAGGCGAGCGCGAGACCGCTCGGGCCGACGCCATGCGCCGGGCCGATGAGCTGGAGGCCGAGGCCGAGAGGCACCGCCATCAGTCCGAGACCCACACGCAGAACGCGACCCAGGCGTCCTCGGCAGCCGACCAATCGCGTCAGGAATCCGATCGCCTCCTCGACGAGGCCCGCCAGCTCCGCAAGTCGATGGGCGACGGTTGACCTGAGCGAAGAGCTCAGGAACCCAGGGTGTCGGCGGCGTAGGCGTTGCGACCACCCATCGGCTGTTCCGCCCCGGCGGTGGTGTCCTCAGCCGTCTGTCGCTCGGACTCGGCGTTGACCTCGGCGCCGAGGATGACCGCAGCGGCGGAGATCATCAGCCACAGCATCAGCACGACGACCGCCCCCAGCGAGCCATAGGTCTCGCCATAGGAGCCAAAGTTGGCCGTGTATACCGAGAACGCGATCGAGGCGACCAGCCAGGCCACTGTGGCCACGATCGTGCCCGGTCCGGTCCACGCCCACTTCGGCTGGTCGCGGTCGGGACCGTAGCGGTAGAGCACGGCGAGGCCGAACATGAGGCCGGCACCGAGGACAGGCCATCGGAGGATCGACACGGCCACGCGAGCCGGCGTTCCGAGCGCCGTGTCAGCGACGAGCGCCGGCGCGGCGGCGATGGTCGCCACGGCCACGAGGAAGAACACGACGGCACCGAGGGTCAACGCGAGCGCCGTCCCCCGCAAGGCCAGGAAGCCCCGGCTCTCCTCCTCGTCGTAGGCCACGTTGACCGCCGACATCAGGTGCTTCATGCCGCTCGAAGCCGACCACAGGGCGAGGATGATGCCGATGACCGCGGTCGCGCCGAGGCTGCTCTCGGATCCCTCGGTGATCGACGTGAGCTGCTCGCCCACCAGCTCACGCACCTCGGCGGGGGCCGCAGACAAGACGTCGGAGACCTGCCGCTGGATATCGGTCGGATCGGCGGCCAAGCCGTAGACCGAGACCAGGGCGACCAGGGCCGGGACCAGGGACAACAGGGCGTAGAAGGCGACGCCCGCGGCGAGCAGGGCCAGGTTGTCGCGCTTGGCTTCGTCCTTGGTGCGGCGCAGCACCTGCTTCCAGCCTAGGGCCGGTATGGCCTGTGGCCGCTCGGCCTGCCGGCCGGCGTCGGGGCCGTCCTCGAAGTATGGCCCTTCGCCCTCACCTCGCTCGCCGGACGGGCCGGCGTCGTCCCCACTGGGCGAATGCTCACCCGTGGACGTCGACCCGCGCCGGCCGGCCGCCACGTCAGCTCCCGATGTCGCGCTTGGTGTCGGCTGCCTGCTGCTGCGCATCGGAGCGAACCTCCTGGGCGGCGCCCTGAGCCTCGCCTCGCACGTTGTCGACCGACTCACGGGCGCTGTCGGCGACGGCCTGGCCCGCCTCCTGGGCGACCGGCTGGACCTCATCGGCCACCTGGCGGGCGGCGCCACCCACCTCACCGGCGAGGTCGTCGACCCGTCCCTGGACCTGGTCGGCCACGCCCTGTTCGGCTTCGGACTCAGGTAGGAGGGTGGCGACCAGCAGACCGGCGCCGAAGGCCACCAGACCGGCGGCCAACGGGTTGCCCTGGGCGGCGCGAGCAGCGGCCTGCGGGGCGTCACCGATCGCCGACGCTGCGCCCGAGGCACGATCCGACAGGTTGTCTACGGCTCCACCCGGTTGCGGGCCGGAGGGCGTTGCGCCCATGACCCGTTCGCGCGCGCTCGACAGTCGGCCCCGGACGGCGGCCTTCTGGCGATCGGCGATTCGACCGGGGCTGACGCGGTCGCCCACGAGCTCGAGGTCGTCTGCGATCGCTTGGCGTTGGCGGGCCGCGTCGGCCTTCAGCTCGTCGGCTCTGGTGCTCATGGGTTGCCTCCTGGATCTCGACCGGTGCCCGGTCGGTGGTCGGATGTCCTCATCGCCCCAGCTGGTCGCGCGCGAGGTCGCGGTCGCTCTGGAGCTCATCGATGGCGCCGTGGGGGAGGGGATCGGTCTGCTGCAGCTTGGTACGGCCGTTCAGGGCGAGCACGGCGGCGATCGCCGCCCAGACCAGGCCCACGATGAGGTACGCGAACCCGTCGGGCATCACTGCGGCCAGGCCCCAGGCTGCGGCGTGTGACAGGAACAGGATCGCGATGAAGGCCCCGACCGCGCCACCGCTCAGGAGCCCGGCCCCCTTGGCCGCGCGCGCCACCTCTTCCTTGATCTCGACCTTGGCCAGCTCCACCTGTGTCGACAGCAACTGGCTCACGTCGTTGCCGAGGGAGGAGACGAGCTCAGACAGGGATCGATCCGGATCCAGCGGCTCGGCCGGGTCGGTGGGAGGCGAGCCCGCCGGTCCGCGCTGGTCGCTCACGGGGTGACCGTGCCCGCGGCGCCGAAGGCAGACGGCGCGCCGGGCTGCATCGCAGCGCTGTCGTCGGCGAGACCAGCGTCGGTGATCTGAGGGTTAGGCGATCCGATGGGCATTGAATCGTCGGGCGGCGACGCTGCGGTCTCGCCGGCCGGCTGAGCCGCCTCCTTGGCCGACTGCCCGAGCTCCCCGAGGTCGAGATGGCGGGCCAACCGACCGACGGCGAAGCCGGCCGCGACACTGCCGATCAGGAACAGCGCCGGTCGGGTTCGAGCGACCCGAGTGACGTCTCCGACCAGGGTGTCGAGCCCGCCGTCGGTGAGGCGACGAGCCGTGGAATCGGCCTGGTCCGCAGCGCCGCGGACGAGGCGAGTCACGCCCGATTCCGGGTCGTCGGCGCCGTCGGCCATCTGGCTCAGCTGCCGCCCGACCTGGGAGAGCGTCTCGGCCAGCCGGTCGGTCTGGTCAGCGGCCTGGCTGCGAAGCTGGGTCCGGGCCGTGCCGACGACCTGCGACGCTTGATCACGAGCGTCGCTGACCACCGACTTGGCCTCACCAGTGGCCTTGTCCTTGACGTCACCGGCCTTCTGCTGGGCTGACGAGGCGACCTGGCCGACACCGTCCTGAACAGCGCTGGCCGCCGCCCCTGCCTTGTCCGAGGCCGATTCCTCCGAGGGAGGGCCCACCGGCTCGGGTGGCGTGGAGGTGTAGGAGTCGGTCATGGGTTACCTCACAGGCGCGACAAACGGAGTTGGGCACTGCCCCTCGTCGGATCGCTCAATCCACCCGAACGGGGGAGTGCCAGATAGGCCGCCCAGCGCCCGACCTCGACCCAGCTGGCGCCGCGGCCAGGGACACCCTGAAGGGTGAACCCACTTGGGGGGTGCATGATCGCCTACCAGCGTGGCAGTGACAGGTCCACAATGAAAGGGGCGTCTACATGACTGCCGCGAACCAGGGCTCCTACGCCCAGTCCAAAGTCCGTTCCACGACCGAGACCAAGGCGGGTCCCAAGACCACCGAGTTCATGCTGGCCGTTGCCTTCATCATCCTCGTGATCGTCGCCGCCTACATCGACGGCGACGACAACTTCGGCCGCGAGGAGGGCTGGCAGTACGCCGCCATCGTCGCGGCTGGTTACGTGGTCAGCCGCGGTCTGGCCAAGCTCGGGGTGCGTGAGCCCTACAGCACCGACGCCGACGCTCAACGCTGAGCGTCCCCCGAACGGTCAGACGGCCGCACCTCCCCCGATGCCCGCCGCCCTCCCGGTCGGCGGGCATCGTCGCGTCTGGCTCTCAGCCCCCCGGCGCTGAGCCAACCCGGGGCCGGCGCCGAAACGCCGGGCTCATCTCGTGGCCGTTTCGAGACCGCCGGCGAGGGAAGCCGCGATAGATGTCGCTGCGCGCCCTGGCCCTGAGCTGCACCCTGAAGCGCGACGGTGAGGAGTCGAGCACCGACCTGCTGTTGTGCCGGATGCTCGCCGCCTTCGAGGCCCACGATGTCGAGGGGAGCCTCGTCCGGGTCGTCGACCACGACGTGAGGCCGGGGGTGACGTCCGACGAGGGCGACGGTGACGAGTGGCCGGCCATCCGCAGCCAGGTCTTGGCGGCCGACATCGTGATCCTGGGCACGCCGATCTGGCTTGGTTCGCCGTCGAGCGTGTGCCGCCGGGTGCTCGAGCGCTTCGACGCCTTCCTGGGCGAGACCGACGACCGGGGTCGGGTCGTCACCTACGACCGGGTCGCCGTCGTGGGGGCGGTGGGCAACGAGGACGGCGCCCACCACGTCGCCGCCGAGCTGTACCAGGCGTTGGCCGACGTGGGCTTCACGATCCCGGCCAGCGCCCAGGCCTACTGGGTCGGCGAGGCGCTCGGGTCCATCGATTACAAGGATCTCGACCCGCCGCCCGACAGCGTCGCTTCGTCGATGGCCGACGTGGCCCGCAACGCCAGCCACCTGGCCCAGCTGCTCAAGGACTCGCCCTACCCGGCCGGTTGACGCCGCCCGACATCCCGCGGTTCGGGCGGCGATCCATGGGCAGTGCTCGCCCCCGCACCGAGGAGGCCGCATCACCCCATGACCGTGAACCCCGGAACCACCCTGACCTGCGACGACCCTGACTGCCCGTGTCGCATCGTGGTCCAGGTCCCGTGCCCCCACGGCGACGACTACACCTGCGCCTGCGGCCACCCGCTGGGGCCGGTGGACCACGACTCGCTCCCGCCCACCCCCGGCGCCTGATCGACGGCAGCTGGGTCAGGGGCTCATCGGCCACGATCCATCAGGGCCGCTGGACGCGCTCATCGGCGTCGTCGGGGCGCGGGTGGCCGTCGCGGTAGGTCTCCTCGCCGGTGGCCTCCTCGTCGAAGCGGGCCTCGGCCTCGGCAGGGGTGTCGCTCTCCGCCACCGCTCGGTCGGCGACCTCCTCGTCGCGCGCGATGTTCTGGCCCAGCCAGTCATCCACGGTGCTGTTCTCCGGCTCTCGCACGTCGCCGCCGGAATCGGTGTCGCTCTCGTGGCTCACGTCGTGTCCTCTCGTCGGGGTTGCGCCGCTTCCCGGGACCGGCTGCCGGAAACCGCCTGTGAACGGCCCTCAGGGGTGCAGGACGGCGCCGATGACGTGGCGACGACGATCGCGGACCTCGGCGAAGAGGGCAGGGGCATCGGCAAAGGCCACGTCGTCGGTGAGGACCACCTCGCCGATCAGCGGACCGTGCTCGGCCAGGAGATCCAGCGTCTCCCGCGACAACCGCTCGCGGTCCCAGGCCGGGTCCAGTCCCCGCGGTACCCGGGCGATCTGGGCGCACCGCAGGACCAGCCCGTTGTGGTGGAACTCCTCGCCCAGACGCAGGTCGTCGCCCGGGCCGTCGTAGAAGGCGAGGTCGATCACCGTGCCCTGCGGACGCAGGCACCGCAAGGCCGTGTGGAGGGCCGACCCCCGGCCCCGGCACTGGAACACCACGTCGGCCCCGCGGTCCCCGCGACGGTGAGCGAAGCGCTCCTTCACGACGGTGGCGGCATCGCCATCGGTGTGGTCGAGGGGCGTGGCGCCTAGTCGAGCGGCGGCGGCCAGCCGCTCGGGGCTGGAGTCGATGACGACGACCTCGGCCGCCCCGAGAGCCCGGCACCACACGGCCACGACGAGCCCGATGAACCCGGCGCCGGTCACCACGACGACCCGGCCCCGGACGCCGTCGCCCAGGCCCCCGACGGCCGGGGTGGCGTCGGCGGCGGCGTGAAGCAGTCCGTTGGCGCAGATGGGCCCGAGGTGGGCGACCAGGACCCCGAGCCGAGCCGGCAGGTCCTTCGGGATCAGCACCATCCGCTCGGTCAGGGGGTCAGCGGTGTGGCCCAGCCTGTGGCCGTAGGTCATGGCCACGCGACTTCCCTCCGCCAACCATCGGCAACGGGTGGCCACGACGCAGCCCACCTGCATGTAGCCGAAGGCCACCACGGGGTACCGCTGGCTGGGGCTCCCGGTGACGAACAGCCCCAGCTCGGGATCCAGGGACGATTCGAGAGCAGGATTCGTGCCCCGGAACCAGGTCTGCTCGGTGCCCATCGAGACGCCACTCCACTCGGTGTCGAGCCGCACCATCCCTGGGCCCAGCTCCCGATCCTCCACCGGGCGGACCTCCATCTCCCCCGGGGCGGTGACGGCCAGGGCGTCGACCCGCCGAGGTCCGCCGGGATCGCTCATCGACCCTCTCCGGCCCGGTTGGCTACCGGCCCGTCCCCGCCGACGGTGGCAGCACAAGAAGAGGCGGCGGCGGCGGCGATGGCCACAGCCAGACGGTGGGTGCGCAGGGCCTCGGCGTAGGACACCGGCACCGCCGTCGGATCACCAGCGACGACGGCGCGCAGGAATGCCCGGTCGACCTCCACCCGCGGGTCGACCGTGGGCTCCCAGCGGCCGGCCCCCGGTCCCCCGGTGACGATCAGCTCCTGCTCGGAGAGGGCGACGAAGGTCCCCGGGCCCAGCACCTCGACACCTCGACGGCCGGCCGAGGGGGCCAGGCACGAGGTGGTCAGCGTGACCAGCGACCCGTCAGCGCTGCGCATCAAGGCGACGGTGGCATCGTCGACCACCTCAGGGTCGCCCACCGGCCCAGCGTGGCCGGATCGCAGCGGTCGGGCGTCGATGACGTCCATCTCCCCGAGGAGGGCGCGCAGCACGTCGATGACGTGGGTGGCCTGCTCGACGACCTGTCCGCCCGATCCCGACCGGCGCGGCCACCACTCCGGCGGGGGCAGGCAGTCGAACCACCACGCCGAGGCCAGGTACGGCCCACCTCCCTCCAGCAGGCCCCGAGCGCGGGTAAGGGTGTCCAGGTTCCGCCAGTGGTAGCCGGTACCGGTGACCAGCCCGGCGGCGCCGATCCGCCGGGCCAGCTCCTCAGCGTGATCCACCCCGATGCCGAGGGGCTTCTCGACGAAGAGGGCGACCCGGGCTTCGACCACCTGGTCCTCGATGCTGCCGTGGGCGAAGGGAGGGACGCAGACGTACACGGCGTCGACACCGGCGTCGAGTACGCCTTCCACGTTGGCGACCGACTGGGCCCCGGCGCTGGAGGCGAGGGCCTCGGCCCGCTCCGAGTCGGTGTCGGCCACGGCGACGATGTGCGCCCCCAGCTCTCCGAGCACCCGGACGTGGCGCGCCGCCACCGCCCCGGCGCCCACCACGCCCACGCGCACCGCACCGGTCATCGCTGAGCGCTGCCCCATTTCGGACGGTTTACCCTCCCACCGAGCCGGGCAGGTGCTCGGCCCCCTGAGGTCGGCCATCGCCAGGCGACCGCTTCGCAGCATCCGGAGATCGCCGTGCGTCGGACCAGCAGAATCTCGACCTCGCCCGCCAACCGTTGGTCGACCTCGGAGCTCCTCGAGGCCAAGGGGGCCGGCGAACACCGCATCAGCGTCGTGCTGCCCGCCTGCGATGAGGAAGCGACGGTGGGGCGGGTGATCGAGGCCCTTAGGGCGACCGTCGCCGGGCCCGAGCGACTCGTCGACGAGATCGTGGTGATCGACAGCTTCTCCTCCGACGCCACGGCCGAGACGGCGACGGCCGCCGGGGCCTCCGTCCACCACTGCGACGACATCGACTGCGGTTTGGCGGCCCTGCCGGGGAAGGGCGAGGCCCTGTGGCGGTCGCTGTTCGTCACCCACGGCGACCTTGTGGTCTTCATCGACGCCGACCTGGAGGACGCCGGGCCCCACTACGTCACCGGCCTGCTCGGCCCCTTGCTGACCGAAACCTCGGTCGAGCTCGTCAAAGGCTTCTACGACCGCCCCCTGCTCACCGACACAGGCGTCGTGCCCCACGGGGGCGGGCGGGTGACCGAGCTGATGGCACGGCCGCTGCTCAACCTGCACTGGCCAGCCCTGGCCGACGTCGTGCAGCCCCTGGCCGGCGAGTACGCGGCCCGCCGCTCCCTACTGGAGTCGCTGCCGTTCCCCGTCGGCTACGGCGTGGAGATGGCGCTGCTCGTCGACACCCTCGCCCAGCGCGGGCCGTCCGCCATCGCCCAGGTGGACCTGGGGCGCAGGACCCACCGCCACCAAGCCCCTGCGGCTCTCGGGGTGATGGCCGCCCAGGTCCTGGCCACAGCCCACCGTCGTCTCGGGCTCGAGCCGGTGACAACCGCCATGCGCCAGTTCGTCCGCACCGACGGGACCACGACGTCGGTTGACACCGACATCGAGCATCGTGAGCGGCCGCCGGCGTCCACCGTGGAGGCTTATCGTCGGGCCCCGGCCCACCGTCGGGCCGTGGGCACATGAGCCTGCCGACCGTCCTGGTCGACGCCGGTCCCTGGCTGGACGTGCCGCCCAGCGGCTACGGCGGGGTCGAGAACGTGATCGCCACGTTGGTTCCCGAGCTGCGTCGAGCCGGCCACCGCGTCGTCGTCGCCACGGTGGGGACATCTCGCGTGGAGGCCGACGACCTCGTCACCCCGTGGCCTCGGCCCCGCTTCGACGCCCTGCCGGGCCCGGCCCCGCAGGCGTTCGGCGTCGTCCACGCCCATCTCGCCGGCGTCCTCGATTACCTCGCCGACCACCCCGAGATCGATCTCGTGCACTCCCATGTGGAGGTGGTCGGACCAGCGATGCTCGCCGCCGTCCCCACCGCTCCGCCGACGCTGCACACCCTGCACTGGGATCCTCGGCGCCAGGCCGAGCTCTACGAGGTGTTCGATGGTCGGGGCCGGGTGTGGGTGAACGGCGTGTCGGCAAGCCACGTCGCCCGGATGCCGGCCAACCTTCGACGCCAGTGCCTGGGCGCCGTCCTGCTGTCCACGCCGATGCCCCCGCCCAAGCCCGACCCAGCCCCCGACGCCCCGTTGCTCGTGCTGGGCCGGATCTGTGAGGTCAAGGGCCAAGACACCGCCGCCCGGGTCGCCAAGGCGCTGGATCGTGATCTGGTGATCGCCGGACCGGTGGCCGACGCCTCCGACGCCGACGCCCTGGCCGCAGCCGGAGATCGACTTGGCCACAATGCCGACGTCGCCTTCCTCCGCGACCGGGTGTCGCCTTTGCTCGACGGGCACCGACGGCGATGGGTCGGATCGATAGGGGGCGCGGAAAAGGTCGCTCTGCTCGCTGGCGCCCACGCACTGCTCGCGCCGGTCCGCTGGGAGGAGCCGGGAGCGACCGTCGTGGTCGAGGCCCTGGCGGCGGGGACCCCGGTCGTCGCGCTCCGCCGTGGCGTCATGCCCGAGCTGATCGACCACGGGGTGACCGGGTTCCTGGCCGATGACGCCGACGAGATGGTCGAGCTCACGTCCCGGGTCGGCGAGCTCGATCGAGCCATCTGTCGCCGGGTCGCGGAGGAGCGCTTCTCACCGGCCCGCATGGCTGCTGACTACCAACGTCTCTACAACGAGGTGCTGAGGCGATCGGGCCAGACCGTCGTCGAGGCGAGGGCATCGGGCCCGGTCCCGGTGGCGGGCTAGCCCTAGGAGAAGTCCGGATCTCGCTTCTCACGGTGCGCCGCCAGCCCCTCGCGGGCGTCGGAGCCACCGAAGCCGACCATCTCATACGCCAGTGACGCGTCGAGGATCGCCGCCTGGGAGCGATACCAGTGGTTGAGCGTCTGCTTGGTCCAGCGGATGGCGCTCTGGGCGCCGACGGCCAGCTGGGCCGCGACTTCCAAGGCCCGCTCCTGCACCTGATCGTCATCCACGCAGAGCGACACCAGGCCAATGCGCTCGGCCTCCTCGCCGCTGAGCGGGTCACAGGTGAGGAGCAGGTACTTGGCCTTGGCCATCCCGCAGAGCAACGGCCAGCAGATCGCGGCGTGATCTCCGGCCGCCACCCCGAGGCGGGTGTGGCCATCGATCACCCGGGTCGTGCGGCCCACGACCGAGACGTCGGCGAGGAGGGCGGCGGCCAGCCCGGCCCCGACTGCGGCGCCGTGGATGGCCGACACGATGGGCTTGGTGCAAGCGATGATGTTGAACACCAGGTCCCTCGCCTCGCCCATGACCCGGGCTCGGGTCGCGGGGTCGTCCACCATGTCCTGCAGGAGCTCGAAGCTGCCGCCGGAGGAGAACGCCCTTCCCGCCCCGCGGAGCAGGGCCACGTTGGTGTCGGGATCGCGGTCGACGGCGGGCCAGACCTCTGCGAGCTGCCGGTGTACGGCGTGGGTGACAGCGTTCAGGCCGGGCCCCTCCATCGTGATGCGCAAGACCCCCGCCGACGGGCGGTCGAAGGTCAGATCCGGGAACGTGGCAGCGAGATCGTTCATGCCCCGCAGTCTCCCGGATTGCGGCCGCCCCGAGGCCGGGTTGCATCGAACGAAAAGCGGGTAGTGTGTGCCGCACGACACAAGCCAGCAGGGAAGTTCTCCGATGACTGAGTCAGACCCGCAGTCCGATCGTATCGGCAACGACTACAGCCGGGGGCCGAACCCCGCCCCGGGAGGCGCCGTCGAACCCGACGCCGACTCGATCCCGCCGTACGCCGATCGCAGTGAGTCAACGAGCGACACCGCCGGCGATAGGGACGAGTCGGTCAAGCGTCAGATGCAGGACACCAAGGACGCCAATGCGGGCCAGACCGCCAGCCCGGCCAACGAGTCCCCCGTCGGCGAGGACGAGCTGACCGACGCGGAGCCCGAGCCGGCGCTCGGAGTCGGCGAGAGCGTGGGCACCCGTGGCGAGGACCAGCAGGACGAGCAAGGCAAGGAGAGCGGGCGCCACGAAGGCCCGACCGAGCACGAGTCCGAGCGGCCCACCGGCTACTCCGACGAGCGCGACCAGAGCGGCACCAACTAGACGCTTTGGCCGCCCTCTGGGCGGTCTGCGGTGAACCGGTGGCGCTCGTTCAGAGGAACGAGTGCTCCGCCGTCAGGCCCATGTCGGGGTGAGGGCCGGCCACGATCGACTGAAGCTCTCCGTAGCCGACCCCTCCGCCGACCGGGTCGTCGACCCGAACCACCGTCGAGCGCATCTGGTGGATGCGACGAGCCGTTCCCGGGTCGGAGCAGTCCGCAATGTGGTCGCCCTCGACGTGATCGCGACCGCGCCACTGCCCGTGCCAGTTCCCGGCATAGCCGAAGTAGAGGCCGGTCCCCAGGTGGAAGCCGGTGTCTGACACCGCCGTGACGTGCAGGGGTCGTGCCGTCCCATCGGCCATGGTGACGTGCAGGGTGCCGCCCCCGACCCGGCGGTTGTCGTCGCGCACCCGCAGCTCGGGCACCAGCGCCGCGAACGGCTCCCGCCGACCGTCGGGGTGTTCGACGCCGCCCTGCAGCTCGACCCGCTCGAACGACCCGACGGCATGGCGCTGGTAGTACCAGTGCAGCCCGTAGCGGGTGCCATCCGCCCGGTCGCACAGGACCGGGCTCCACATCACGAGGGTGGAGACCCCGTCGACGCGGCGAGCCGGCGGAGCATCGGTGACGGGGGCGCCCACCTGGTAGCGCACGCCCCAACTGCGATCGCGGGTGGCCACCCAACCCGCGGGATCGATCTCGTGGCGCTCACCGTCGACGTCGACCCAACCCGTCGCCGTGCCGACCTGGTGGAAGCGCACGACGTCAGCGTCGCGGCGGGCACCGTCGACCGAGCGGTGCTGCTCACGCTGCTCGATCGCAGGCGGGACCGCGCCCTCGAACCGCCAGTCGAAGCTGATGGGCTGGGCATCGTTGGCGTCGAGCCGGAACGTGATCGCGGCCTGCGCCTCGTCGACGGCGTATTGCAACGGACCGACCGAGGTCCGGTCCCGGTCCGGCGCCAGCTCGCGGCTGGCCCTCACCGTCCACTGCTCGACGCCACGCGAGACACCCCCGCAGCCATCCATCACGTTGCGGTTCGGGTACTTGCCCAGCCCCAAGACCACCTGCAGCGAACCGTCACGCGCGCTGGCGGTGGCCCACGCCTTCTCAGTCCACGATCGATCAGCATCGGCCACGGTGGCGAAGGTGTCGACGATCTGGTGGGTGAAGGCCTCGTCGGCCGGTCCCAGCGGTCCGATGCTCATCGCCGCAGTCTCCCGCATGCGAAAGCGAGGGCGGTGGCTGCCAAGCGCGATCGTGGACGGCGTGGCCCCGGATCCGACGCTGCTCGTCGATGGCATCGAGGCCTGGCTACGGGCGACCCGGCCCGCCAGCGGAGCCACGGTCATCTCGGTCGAACGTCCGACGGCGGGTCTCACCAACGACACGCTCATCGTGCGCTGTGTGGCCGAGCGGTTGGTGCTGCGACTGGCGCCGGCGAAGGCCACCTTCCCCGAGATCGACCTGGGCCTCCAGGCCCGACTCCATCGCGACCTGGCCGACGCCGGGATCCCCACTCCGGTGCCAGTGGTCCACGAGGCCGACCGGGCCTGGCTCGGGGCACCGTTCCTGGCCATGCCGTTCGTCGACGGCCACATCCCCAGCCAGCTCACTGTCCTCGACCCGTGGCTGGCGGAGGCGTCGGTCGAGGATCAATCCACCGTCCAGCATGGCTTCATCGGCCTCCTCGCCCAGCTTCACCGCCTCGATCCGGTGAAGCTTCCGGTCGGCCAGCACCTGCGCGGCGGCCATGGCCTCGATGACGAGGTGACGTGGTGGCACCGATACGCCCGCTGGGCGGCCGACGGCGGCGAACCCCCGATGCGGCTCACCGGACTCCTCGACTGGTGCGCTACGACGTGCCCGGCGAACGAGTCGCGGCCGTCGCTGCTCTGGGGCGATGCCCGCCTCGAGAACGTGATCTTCGACAAGAGCCGAAGGATCGCCGCCGTCCTCGACTGGGAGACCGCGTCTCTCGGTCCAGCCGAGCTCGACCTGGCCTGGTACCTGGCCATGGACCGCATCCAGTCCCACTTCCTCGGCGGAGGTGTCCTGCCCGGCTTCGCCGACCGCCACGAGCTGGTCAACCGCTACGAGGGCGCTCTCGGGCGACCGACGCAGGACCTGGCCTGGCACCAGGTGTTCGCTGCGGTCCGGGCCCTGGCCGTCACGTTTCGCCAGGCCGCCATCGCCGACCAAGCCGGCGAGCCATATCCGGTCCCCGGTGGCGACGACAACCCGATGTTCGATGTGGTCGAGTCCTGGCTCGAAGCGGACGATTGCTGACGATCTCCCGCCACACCCCAACTGGTGACGATCTGGCCGCCCATGACCGGCGCGATCGACACCAGAACGGAGCGGGTCAGCCGGTGATGCCACCGATGGCGGTGGTCTCGAGGTACTCCGCGAAGCCCTCGGGGCCCCACTCCCGGCCCATGCCCGAGGCGCCGTAGCCACCGAAAGGGGCCAGGGTGTCGGGGGCGTATCCGTTGATGCCGACCGAGCCGGCCCGCAGGCGCCGAGCCACGCCGAGGGCCCTGCCCTCCTCCGCGGACCACACCGAGCCGGCCAATCCGTAGGCGGAGTCGTTGGCCAGGCGGACGGCGTCGTCGTCGCCATCGTGGGCGATGACGCACAGCACCGGACCGAAGATCTCCTCCTTGGCGATGCGCATGGCGTTGTCGACATCGGCGAAGACCGTCGGACGCACGTACCAGCCGGTGTCGAGCCCGTCGGGCGGGCCGGCGCCGCCGGCGACGAGGCGGGCCCCGTCGACTTGGCCCAGCTCGATGTAGGAGCGGACCCGATCCCGCTGGCGGGCGCTGACCATCGGGCCGATGTGGGTGCCGGGAGCGAAGGGGTCGCCCACGACCAGGCCGTCGGCGTAGGCGGCGACGGCCGCGACCACCTCGCCATAGCGTGAGCGAGGGGCGAGGACCCGGGTCTGGGCTGCGCAGGCCTGGCCGTTGTTGACGAACGAGGTCCATCGCAGACCCTTGACCGCGGCGGGCAGGTCGACGTCGTCGAGCCAGACGGTGGCGGACTTGCCGCCCAGCTCAAGGCTCACCCGGGTGAGCTGCTGACCGCACGCGGCGGCGACGCGCCGTCCGGCCCCACTCGACCCGGTGAAGGCGACCTTGTCGATTCCTGGGTGGGCGACGAGGGCCTCGCCGGTGGGCACGCCGCCGGTGAGGATCGACACCGTGCCTGCGGGGAGGTCGGCCTCGGCGATGATCTCGGCCAGTAGCAGGGCGTCGAGAGCGGCCTCCGGCGCGGCCTTGACGATCACCGGGCACCCGGCGAGCAGCGCCGGGGCCAGCTTGGTGGCGATGAGCACTTGGGGGACGTTCCAGGCCACGACGGCGGCGACGACACCGACCGGCTCGTGACGCACGAGGTGCGGCAGGTAGCGACCGGGCCGGTGCTCCTCCCAGTCGAACCCGGCGGCCAGATCCAGCATCGACGCGTAGATGTCGAGCGGCGCGCCGACCTGGGCCTGCCGGGAGAAGGCGAGGGGCGAGCCGTTCTCACCCGTGATGAGCTCGGCCATCTCGTCGGCCCGGGCGGCGAGCCCGTCGGCGATGCGCCGCACGGCCTCGCTCCGCTCACCCACCGGCAGGCGAGGCCATCCCCCGTCGTCGAAGCAGGACCGGGCCGCTCCCACCGCCGCGTCGACCTCCGCGGGGCCGGCGATCGGCGCCGTCCCGATCAGCTCCTCGGTGTGGGCTGCGATTACCTCGATGACCTCCGACGACGACGGCTCTCGCCACCGGTTGGCGATGAACACCTCGCCGTAGCTTCGCGACACGGCTCCCACCGCCCCGATCCTTCTGTCGCCTGCTCCTGCAGTCAACGGCGCCGAGGCCGCCGAGCTGGGACGATCGTCAGGATGCTGCTGCTACTGGGATGCGGACGGTGAAGCGGCAGCCTGGTCCGTCGTTGGCAACCGAGATCTGGCCGGCGTGGGCCTCGAGCAAGCCCCGGGCGATGGCCAGCCCCAGCCCGCCGCCACCATCGTCGCGCTGGCGAGCGGCGTCGCCGCGGAAGCCGACCTCGAAGAGGCGGGGCAACACATCGGGATCGATGCCGCCGCACTCATCGGTCACGTCGAGGGTGACGGCGCCGTCGCGGTCGGGGTCGAGACGCCCGTGCACCGTGACCGTTCCTCCCTGGCTGGTGGCTGAGACCGCGTTGTCGACCAGGTTGCGGAGCACCCGCCGAAGGTCGGCCGACACCAGCGGCGGCTCACCGGCGATGCGGTGGGCGAGGTCGACACCCCGTTGGCGAGCCGACCCCGTGGCCCCTTCGACCACCTCGACCAGCAGCTCGTCGAGGGGCACCAGGTCGACCTCGCTGGTGGCGGCGACGCCACTGGTGATGCGGGACAGCTCGAAGAGGTCGTCGACCAGGTTGCCCAGCCGCTCGGCCTCCGATCGGATCGCCCGGTGGTAGCGGGCGATGGACTCGGCGTCGTCGACCACGCCGTCCTCCAGGGCCTCGGCCATGGCCCGGACCGATGCGATGGGGCTGCGAAGGTCGTGGGACACCCACGCCACCAGCTCACGACGCGAGGAGTCGAGGGCCCGCTCGCGGCGTCGGGACCGCGTCAGGCGGTCGTGGGACTCAGCGAGCGCCGTTGCGACCTCGACCAGCTCGGCGCTGTCTATGCGTCCGGCCGGCACGAGCGAGCAGCAACCTTCGGTGACCTCGGTCGCCCCGGTAGTCGCGGTGGCCGCCTCGACGCGACCAAGCCGGCGGGCCAGACCGGTCAGCTCTGCGACCTCATCAGTCACTCGCCCGGCGAGCACGACCGCGCTCGCCGCAGCGAGGGCGGCGGCGACGGCGACCACCACCAGCAGTGCTCCCAGGTCGTGGGCCGAGATGAACATGGCTCGGGCTGCGAGCACCACGCCGCTCGCCATGGCCGCCGACGACACGATCGCAACGGTCGCCAGGCGAGTCCGTAGTGATCGACCCCACCCGACTCGTCCCAGGGCGATCACGGAGACCATGGCCGCCACCGAACCTGCCGCCGCGAACGCCGCCAGCAGCAAAGCATCTCGCGCCGGGATGCCGGTCACGCCCGCAGCGACAGCACCGAGGGCCGAGCCGGCAGCCACCATGACGATCGCGACGACGACGCGGCGACCCGACGGTTCGTGCCAGCTCACGGATCCCACCGATAGCCGACGCCGCGGACCGTTCGCAGGTGGCGGGGCTGGGCGGGATCGTCCTCGACCTTGGCCCGGATGCGCCCGGTGTGCACCGTGACCGTCGCCGTGTCGCCGATGGTCCAACCCCAGACCGCCTCCAGCAGCTCGACTCGGCTGAGGGCGCGCCCGGGGTTGCTCATCAAGTGGATCAGCAGGTCGAGCTCACGCGCCGTCAGGGCCAGCACCTGGCCGTCGCGCCGGGCCTCGCGCCCGACGACGTCGACCACCAGGCTTCCGGCCTCGAGGCGAGCAGCCGGCGCGCTCGACGCACCGACGAGCGGGGTGCGGGCCCGGCGCAGCACCGAGCGGATGCGCGCCGTGACCTCGCGGGCCGAGAACGGCTTGGCCACGTAGTCGTCAGCGCCCATCTCGAGTCCGGCCACACGGTCCTGCTCGTCACCTCGCGCCGTGAGCATGATCACCGGGATCGGGGCGACGGCGCGGAGCCGGCGCATGACCTCGAAGCCATCCATGCGGGGCAGCATGAGGTCGAGCAGCACCAGGTCGGGCAGCCACTCAAGGGCGCGGGCCAGGCCGTCGATCCCGTCCCGCACCACCTCGGCCTCGACACCGTCACGAGCGAGGTATCGGGCGAGGACCTCGCCTATGTGGGGATCGTCCTCGATGATCAGCACCCGGTCGGGCCGCGACGGGTCGCCGTCAGCGCGAGTCACCGGAGCCAGCACCGGTCGAGCAGCCACCCCGCCGAACCTACGACCAGCCGGTTGCCCGACACAGACGACCGGGCGTCTGTTGCGCGATCGGTTACCGGGGACACCTCGACAGCATCGGTCACCCAACCCTTCGGATGCCGAACAGCAGGCTGGTCCGGCTCGGGCACGCGAGCAAGACGTCAGGGCGGCCCTGCTCCACGAGATGCCCTTGGTCGAGGTGCCAGATCTCATCCGCGACGGCGAGTCGCTCGGTTCGGTGGGTCACGACCAGCGTGGTCCCGACATGGGCGGCCACGACGTCGTCGATGATCGAGGTCGTCGCAGGATCGAGGTTGGCGTCGGCCTCGTCGAGGAGGAGAATCCGGGGCGAGCCCAACAGCGCACGGGCGAGCAGCACCCGCTGTCTCTGGCCTGCTGAGAGGTTGACACCGCCTTCGGCGACGCGGGTCTCCATCCCGTCGGGCAGCTCTGCGACCATCCCGTCGAGACCGCATCGGGTGAGGACCTGGGCGACGGCCTCGTCCGGGGCGTCGGGCCACCGGTACCGGACGTTGCGTTCGAGTGAGCCCCGCAGCAGGGGGAGGTCGGGGCTGACGATGCCGATGGCTCGGCGGGCATCGTGGAGGGAGATGGCGCCGATGTCGTGACCGTCGAGCTCGATCGACCCTCGGTCAGGATCCATGAGCCGGGCGGCCAAGGCCACGAGCGTGCTCTTGCCCGCGCCGTTGCCGCCCACCACGGCGATGACCCGCCCGCCCTCGGCCACGGCCGAGAGGCCGTTGAGGGCGTCGCCCCAACCTGCGTTGCGGAAGACCAGTCGCCCCGGTCCGGCTGGGAGCGGGACAGGGTCCGGGTTCTCGGACAGGAGGGTGGGCCGGTCGCAGAATCGTTCGATGGCCTCGCACGCCACCCGATGGCCATGCCAGTACTCCTGGACCCGACCGAGGTCGCGCAGCTGGGGGACGAGCAGTCCGACGACGGTCGCGGCGGCGGCGACGGTGGGGGCGGGCACGCCCGCGACGAGCGCGGTGACGACGATGGCACCGGTCGCGGCCGCGCCGGTGGCCTCGCTCATGGCCTGCAGCCGCCCGAGGTGGGCGGCCCGCTCGACCATGGCGGCCCTCAGGCGGCGGCTCTGGCGAGCCATGCGCCTGCGTTCGCGGACGGTCGCCCCGTGGACCTGGACCACTCCGATGGCGCCGATCTTCTCGTTCACGTTGCCGGCCAGGCGGGCTCGATGGCGCCGGGCTTGGCGATCTGCGTGTCGCAGCGATCGTCCTTCGGCCAGGCTGCAGGCCACGCCCACGGCGACTACCACGGCCGTCGCCGCGGCCAGGATCGGAGCCAGCGCCGCGAGACCCACCATCGTTCCGACGGTCATGGTCCCAGCCACGAGGAGGCGGCTCACACCGAGGCTGATCCATCGGCGCACGGCGTTGAGGTCACCGACGAAGCGCAGCGCAGTGGCGCCCTGAGAACGGCCTTGTACAGCTCGCGGGGCCATGGAGATGAGCCGGTCGAACAGGTCGAGGCGCACCTTGTGGACGTATCTCTGGCCGAGCCGTTCCCCGTCGCTGCGCTCTCGCCCCCGCAACCAGGCGGCGGCAGCACCGGCGAGGACGAGCGCAACGGCGACGCCTGCGACCTGACGGCCGGTTCGGCTGGGGTCGGTGAGAAGGCTGAATGCCCGCTCGACCGCGAAGGCCGCCGCAACCGCAGCAGCGGCCTGGCCCAGCCCGTTCGCCACCAGCAGGGCCAACGACCGCCACCGGCCGTCCGCCCCGATCCGGGGCAGAGGTCCGGATCGACTCATGCCCCGGTCAACAGCAGCTCGTCCACCGGGCGGGCCACCGGACGGATCGCCTGGTGCGCAGACCACAGCTCGTCGAGGCTCAACACGGGCACCGAGAGGTGCTCGGCCGCCTCGGCCGTGGCCAGGGGCGAGCAGGTGAGCAGGCCCGAGGCAGCCACCACTGGGAGCCCGAGAAGCCGCAGGTGCTCGACCCCGGCGAGGGCACCCATGGCGTCGCCGGCGGCGAACACGACGGTGTCGACCGTCTCGTGGAACGCCGACGATGCGATCAGGGCTGCCGTCTCCCGCTGGAACACCCCATCGGCGACCTCGATGACGGCGACGTCGGCCCCGGATGCCGCAAGGTGGGAGTGCAGCGTGTGGAACGAGTCGAGGACGACATCCTCGTCGCACCGGTAGGTCGACGCCAGCCCGACCGAGGTGAAGTCGAGCACCGGCTCGGCCCCTGCATCGCGGAGGAGCCAGGCGTCGCCGCCGGCGCCGGTCCCTGTCACCTTGGCTGCGCCCACGGTGTGGCCCTCAGCGATCAGGCCCCGCGCGATGCCGGCCGCAGTGGTGGTCTTGCCTGCGTTCATGGACGTGCCGATGACGGCGATCGTCCACGGGCGGTGGTCGGTCAGGAGGTCTTCGCGAAGACGCCACCGCTGCAGGTTGGCGACTCTGCCGCCCGCGGTGGTGACGAGGCCGACCGGATCGAGTCGGGTGGGCGCACTCATCTCTGCGTGCTGCGACACCATGCGCGCCGCCACGCCGCCGGCGGCCACCAGGTCGCAGGGCCCGAGGTCCGCGGGCACGACAGCTTCGAACTGGTCAGGGGCGTACCGGTCGGCGTAGCACACCAACACCTCGTCACCGGGGAACAGGGTGGTCCTGCGACCCTCGGGCGATTCGAGGCGCTTGTGCTGCCCGATCTCGGCCACCCGGGCGAGCACCAGGTCACCAGCGCTCGGCGTGGCGCTCTTCAGGCCGCTCAGCTCCTCGCCGGGGACGTGACGGGTCGTGTAGGCCGCCTTGGCTCGGGCGATCCGTGATCCCTCGGCACTCGTGGTGGTCATCGCTCGTAGCATGGGGCTCCTCGGCTCGGTCCGACGCCACCCACCTTCGGGGGCGAGGATGAGGCGATGAGGAGCCGTGGATGAGAGAAGCCTCACCTCCTCCTATGACCGAATCAGAGGCGAGTTCGCCGCCCATCGGCCCAAGCCCATCTCGTGGTTCACCGGATGTTGCTCACGCTTGTTCACGGGTGCTCCCTACATTCGTTGTCCGCCCAATGCGGTCCAACCGTCGGCAGGGTAAAGGCGGGTCTCTGAGTAGCTCCTGAACGGCGAGAGGGCCCGCCCGCCTGCGGGCGAGGGAGGCCCTAGTGGAGACGTTGGCGCTGTCCCGCGAACAGTGCTCAGGCCGAGAAGGCCGGGAGAGAGCTCCTACGCTTGGGTCCACCGTTCGACTGAGGAGCGCGGCCGCCAGACGACGACCGCCGCTACCGCCGTCCCATCGGCTCCTCGCTC